>MDTC01085393.1_pt1 | contig 24948 bp, 24 predicted proteins | sample 811181 | NCBI WGS metagenome assembly MDTC01 (sample SAMN05326644, study PRJNA326480) | marine metagenome | isolation source: seawater | place: Pacific Ocean: North | collected 2011
GTCTCTGTAAGAACCTTTCACAACTCATGTGCCACCCATAGGGGTTGCCGTCATCATGATGGGCAAGGGTCAATGCCAGTAGGATACTGAGCATGAGATGAACGTACTGGAGTATTATAACTCCTATGCACTATGTAGTCAAGTAATTTTGTAACTTACGATACAATATTAAAAAACCTTAAGGGGCAAAAATTTTGGCGAATTTTTTTTGCCCTATATTTGGTTTTACTTTCGCTTTTTGTTTTTGGACTTGGGTGGTTCGTTACCCCAGAGTTTAGGACTGATTCTACCTTCTGCCTGCTTCATGGTAACGAAATCACGCTTATACTTATCGTAGTAGTGATCAAACAATTCTGACTGCTTTGCTGCAGCTGATATGTCATAATATGAGGTTCCATCAATTTTATATTCAATCAGGAACGCATTATTAGGCAAAGTTTTATCATTTGCCAACTCGGGATCACAATTTTCGTGAATGATTTTCATAAGATTCAAGAACGACCTCCCCATTGGATATCAGTGAATGCTTCAGACACAACATCTTTAGAGATTTTGTATTTTGTTTCAAGATTTTTGTCTTTTACTAGACAAAGAATTTCTGCTTCGAGAGGATGCAATCCTTGGAGAATATCAATGAACATTGTTTCTCTACGAAGAGATGATAGTGTTGGATTACCACCTTTCAAGAAATTATAGAACTTGACATATTCTTTACGAATGGTGGTAAACCCTTGATCGTTTGCACCAAGAGAAGTAGATCCAAGTTCACCCATCTTACCAACAGCATCATTGATCTTATCAGATAGTGATCCTGTGCTTAATTCATCTTCTTTATTGCTTCCATAAGGAACTGGACCATCTGGCAATAAAGTTACAATGGTCTCATCAAAGTTCCAGATAAGAACTGCTTTGAGAGACATATCTCCATATTGTTGGAGAACTTTTACTTTATTTGCTTTGCTTCTCATTTTAGAAGCAGCTTCCAGAACTTCAAACGCAAATGGGTTATGTGGAAGTTCTGGAATTTTTTGCGCCGCAGGTTTTTTTGCTGCGGGTTTCTTTGCAGCAGTTGCTGCTGGTTTCTTTCTACTCGTCGTCTTCTTCGCTGTCGTCATAATAGTTTTCAAAGTTAAATGCAATTACTTCATCTGGAATCAAGTTTCCTTGCCCATCAAACATTTCGGGGTGAACTCTTGGGACATCATGATAGTTCATTAAGTACTCTCTGGCAACCCATCCACCAATAACCCCCACCAGGAGGAACATTACAGTTAGGAAAGATCCTACAACTAAACTTACTGCTAACATCTTACTGTCCTCCAGAGGAACTAATTTTTTTTACTTATCCCTATCGATAAGTCAAACTTTATATTGATCGTTCTCTTAAAAAAAGAGATGATCTGATTGAATGCTAATTTAAAAGGTTTGGTCTGATGTGTTTCTTTTTGTTTTCCTCCCGTCAGTATAAATTCAAACCCACGATCGATATTGTAATCTGGTTTATTTATGTCGGTATCCTTACAGAATTTTGCTTTCTCTGAGGTATTGGATTGTTTCTGTACATCCTCCGATTTCTCTTCCATCACAAATTACCTGGGGAAATGTTGATCCATCACCAAACTTTTCGTAGAAAGCAGTACGATCAAAATCTGCTCCCAGATTACGAACTTCAAATTCTTGATTGGTGAGCTCAAAAACTTGCTTGACTTTTTCGCAGTATGGACAACCGTCCCGCGTATATACTTCAAATTTCATATCTCAATTGATAAAAATTATATGATAATTATAGCACATCTTATCTATTAGATGAAGCTAACCAGTAATTTAATGCCTGAAGATTTCTTGCTGCAAGATAGGTTGCTCTTGCGGTAGGTATTTCTGTGTCTGTTGATGATTTTGTGATTGCTGTTACTATACCACATCCAAGCACTGTATCTGCAGTAAGGACATTAGTAACTCCTATAGAAATAGTTGCATTTTGATCAGCAATTGCCAGTGTTCCTGTATTTAATTTAATTCCCTGTGTAAATTCAAATGCATTTAAACTTTGTCTCCAGAGAATATGCTTATCTACAGTACCTTTAATAACTATTCCACCATTAGCAGCCGTATTGTCATCTGGTCCATTTACACTAAAAGTACAAACTGCATTACCATTACCACCTACAGGATTTGATAAAGTAAGAAATCTTGCTCTGCCAGTATCATCATAATATTTTCCAGTAATTCTTGTCCCAGGGTTTAGGGTAAGATTAGATCCTTGAGGTACTGATGCTACAGAAACCAATACATTATTGATCAGATCATTATTACTGAACAAATCTTTGGATTCTAATTGTTGATTTAAGAATATAATGTCAGACCCACCAGTAGCATATGCTCTAAAAGTAGTAGCAGTACCAAACCCAAGAACTACCTGATTTGATTGTGCCTTAAAAGTATTAGTTTGGAAGTTTGCGGTTTCACCTTCAATCTTAGTAGTTCCTCTGAAGGTTGCAACACCAACTTGGAACATTCTATTAGTATCAATACTAGTGATAGTAATATTACCAGAGTTGACAGAAATGCCTGAGAATGTAGACATTCCCACAACTTCCAATCCACCACCAACAGTTAGATTATGACCAACTGAGGTCATTCCAGAGATCTGTGCGTCCCCAAGAACATCTAGTTTAACAGCAGCAGTAGTTCCAACACCAATATTACCAGTTATTCTTGCATTACCAAGAACCATGAAGTCATCACTAGTGGGTAATCCACTAACCGCATAATATAATCTACCATGACATAAGAAAGATACCTTAGATTTAGGATTTGAAAATCCTATTAAAGATTGTCCAGCATCTAATTTAATATTTGGTCTGGTATATGTTTGCCCAGGTCCTATATCAAATCCATAATCTAAGTATTCTGTAGAATCAAAATCATTCAACCCACCATTAGAAATACCCAACTTAACTGTGGATACATCTGGACCCATATTTACAATCGAAATTGTAACAGAAGACTGGGACCCTGCAGGTGCAGTATAAATGGCTTGTTTTGTTGTTCCAGTTGATAATGTATGACTAAGAACTCCTGATCTTTGTGGATTTACAGTATCACTATATGTCTGCCCATAAAACAAAAAGTTTACATCAGGTTCAGTAGATCTTACAACAAGCTCTTGCCCTTCACCCAAATAAATATTCTCGGTTTCAATAACCTCACCGTATTTTACATAACGATTATACTCAAAATATCTTACATCACTTCCATCTTTATATCCAATCTGAATTCTAGAAGGATCATAATTTTTACTACCAATAGTTATCTTACCTACAGTTAACTTCCCAGCAGGTCCTGTATAAAGGTTGAGTACTGAATTAGGATCTGGTATAATAGAATTTAGAAGTCCAAACGCCATCTATATCAACCGAATACAACAAGTTTAAATATTTATATGATTATTCTTACAGGTCACAAAGGTTTTATTGGTAAAAAATTTCATACCGAATTAGAAAGAAGAGGAAAAAAAGTTTACGGTGTAGAACAATCAGACATACATCACTTTAGAAATTATTTCAAAAGTTGGAATGATGTTGAGATGATCATTCATCAAGGGGCAATATCTTCAACAACTGAAACAAATCTGGATAAAATTTATGAGCACAACATCGACTTCAGTCGATGGTTATTTACGATGGCTGCTAAGCATAGCATACCTGTAAAGTATGCTTCATCGGCATCCGTATATGGAAATCAAGTAGGAATTATTAATCCTTTGAATTACTATGCACTATCTAAAGTAACTGTTGACTACTGGGTTGAAGATAACTTAGACAAGTTTCCACTCATTCAAGGATTCAGATACTTCAATGTATATGGTGATGGTGAAGGGCACAAAGGTAATCAAGCAAGTCCTGTAAGCAAGTTTGCCAAAGAAATTAAAGAAACAGGTAAACTAAAACTATTTGAAGGATCTCAAGACTTCTTAAGAGACTTTGTGTGTGTTGATGATATTGTAAATTTAGTATTAGATAATGGGAAAAAATCTGGTATCTATGATTTAGGTACTAGTGCTCCTGTTAGTTTTCAATTTGTTGCAGAATGCTGCATAAAAAAATATGGTGGAGATATAGAATACATTCCATTCCCCGACCATTTAAAAGGTAAATATCAAGATTATACTTGTGCGAAAAAACTATGGGGTGATTATATATTCACAACCATCCCCAAATATCTTAATCTCCAGTGAGTATTCTATAACTATCCTCATCAAAATGCTGGGTTGAAAATTCAAATAGTTCAGCGTCTTCTAGAGCAACCATTTGATGTTTTAATCCAGTTGGAATATGAAATCTATCACCAGGTGCAAGAACAATAATATCTGCTTTTGCTAAATTTTCATCATAACCATAATACAGTGAGATGAGACCACTCTGCAAATAGAAGGTCTCGTCTTTTATTTTATGATAGTGCCATGAGCACCTCTTGTTTTTCTCAATGAACAAGAGTTTGCCGCAATATTTTTCGTTGTTGACTATCCACTTCTCATACCCCCATCCTTTGGGGACATATTTAATTGAAGAAGTCATCGCAGTTAATTCCTTTGTCGTCGATGAATAGGTCGGCGTGTGGTTTACCAAGAATTAATTCATGATACTTACACCCCCAAGTATTTAACTGTTCTGTAGTTAAATCTTTCATCAGTGCAGTTGCTTTAGATGCAGCGTCAGGATCACCAGCAAATCTTCCCATAGCTCTTGCAGTAAAGTAGATTATGTAGTGACCCTCATCATACATTTTATTTACTCTTTCTATTCTATCATACCAGGGTTCTGCTTCGTGATAGTTCCTCCCCACCGTAGGACTACAGATAGTTCCGTCAATGTCGATACAGTATCTCATTTACATCATCCTCACTCAAAATATAAGTACCTGGTTGCTGAACTGCTTTAGCAGCTGCTCTGTTACCCAACATAAGAGATACTTGAATATCTCCACATGTTATATATCCATAAACTAGAGCAGAAAGAAAAGTATCTCCTGCACCAACTACATCATACACATTGACCTTCTCTGCAGGATATAGTGTTTGTTTATAAACACACCCCTCAGATCCTTTAGTAACAATAAGATTATCAATATAACAGTCTTCTCTTAGATTTTCATACTCAATATCATTAATCTTAACAAAACAATTTTCTTTATTCGGTAAAATTCTTTTTTTACTATCAATAAAAACAGGACAAGAAGAATTTTCTACTATCTCGAAAATTTTATCATGAGTTAAGTATCCTTTGTCATAGTCAGATATAACAACAGCATCAAAACTTTCAGTTGATACAGGAACAAGGAGAGGTTTTACTCTCTCCTCATTATCCATTCTGAGAATTTGTTGATTTGATTTTTCATCAATGAATCTAGTTTTAACGATTCTTTCTGAATTAGTTAGAAAAGTTACATCAAGACCAAATGCCTGTAAGTTTAAACAAACATTACCAGCCATGCCAGATTTTGTTTTTATTTTTGCATACTTTAAAATCGGTACTGGTGCTTCTGGACTTATCCTGTTACATCTACCATAGATATATTCATCTTCACAACTATCACCGAGTAGCAGAACTTTCATTTACTTTCTCAATAATTTTAGTACTAGAGTATCCACCATACCTGGGAAGAAATCTAACTTCTTTGGCATACTCTCTACCAACAACATCTCCATTTTCCCAATCGTTTCCCAATAATATAATATCAGGAGAATATAATTTAATCAAGTCTTCAAGATGCTTTCTATCATTAAAAATTAAAACTTGATCAATATATTTGATTGCAGAAAGCATAGCATATCTTGAACAGATATCATTTATGGGTCTAGAAGAACCCTTATCTTTTCTAATTTTTTCATCACTATCTGTTGCAACAATGACCTTATCACCCAGGGATTTAGCAACTTTAAATAATTCTATATGCCCTGGGTGAAGGACATCGAATGTCCCATTACACCATATTGTTTTCATAGTTCATCATAAACAGCTGTAGTAATACTAGAATCATTTTGAACAAAATCTCTATCGTGATAAACTTTTCTAGATTCTGAAACAGGAACAAAAACTAGTTTTTGTATTTCTGGTAAGTACATATAGTTAATATCACTATTAGCCAGAGTATCAATAGCATCTTCTATGGTTTCAACTAATGGATCTCCACCAAGATTAAATGAAGTATTGAACAAGATAGGAGTATCTGAAAGTTTTTCAAATGCACTAATCAAATTGTAATAGTGATTGTTCTGCTCAGGTGTAACTGTTTGAATTCTACAAGTTCCATCAACATGAATAACAGAAGGAATCTTTTCTTCAACACCTGGTAGACAATCTACAGCATACATCATATGAGGACTTTCTTCCATTCCAGCAAGATCAAACCAGTCATGAACTTTATCAGCAAGAATAGAACATGCAAAAGGTCGGAAGAATTCACGACGCTTTACTTTGTTTACAATGTCCTTACCATCTTTGATAGTAGGATCAAAAAGAATAGATCTATTACCAAGTGCGCGAGGACCACCTTCAGATCTTCCTTGGAAGATAGTTACAATATTCCCTTCACGAATTAATTTTGCAACATCATCATATGATGTATCAGTTACTTCATACTGATCTGTTTCAAGATCTATTTCGTTTAGATACTCATCGGGGTCATACAAAGGACCATAATATAAAGAATCTGTAGGAGTAATGTCTGGTAATTGTGGGTAAGTCTTTTTATCTTTATTCAGATAAACATGATATGCACCACCAATAGATGTTCCACCATCATGAGAAATTGGTTCAACAAAGAAATTGAAATCTGGGAATGCTTTTTTAAATTTATAGTTAGCAACACAATTCAAACCATATCCACCAGAAATAACAATATTTTTCTCACCAGTTAAGTCATGTGCTTTTTGGATGAGTTTGATCATTTCATCTTCAGTTTCTTTCTGAATAGCATACGCCATATCTTTCTGGAAATCAGTATACTGCCCCTGCTTATGCTGAGGAACATCCTTAATAATTTCTGGATAACGATCACCAATTACATAGGCACCATTTGGATAATTTGGTTTGAATAAATCTCGGTTTCCAAATCCACCTCTAAACATAGGGGGAATTTTATCATTTGGTTTTCCATATGGAGAAAGACCCATAGTCTTTCCAGCATCAATTGAACTGAATCCACAGTATCTAGTGATAGCTTCGTACTCTTTTACAAGACCAGGATATTCAGTAGCAAATATTTCCCGATCACTATCTAATTTAAGATAACCAATCGCTTCTTCAGTGCCAAGATGCTTATATACAATCTCAGGCGGTTGATTTTTTTCAAATTTAAAAATAGTCTCAAACTCAAAAACAGTATCTTCTATACCTTTTGTTTTCAAAAAACTACCAGCACCATCGGCAATCAATACCGCTGCACTATCAAATCCAGAATTATAAAATGCTGCAGTGCCATGCAATTGATGATGAATCGTATCAATATATGTTGTAGAGAACTTAACTTTCTTTCTAGTAAGTTTTCTAACCATACCATAGTAGATATCTTCACCAGTCCAATCACACTGTGGACCATTACGATGAGTATGGCATACAACAAGATGATCAATATGATCAACATAATCAAATACTTTCTTGATGCCCATCATAGGACATCCATCTCGTTTCCACCTAGAAAGGCGTTCTTCTTCTAGATAAAAAATAATTTTACCATTAACCATTAAGGTAGTACTCGCGTTGTGACCGCGAGCAACCGAAACAATAATGCTCATGATTTAACCTCAGGACTTAATCGTTTTTGCTGGCTTTACTGCTTCAATCTCTAGCAGTTCATCAATTGGTTTTTTCTTTTTCTTTGCTCTTGGAGTGAGGAAAGGTTCTGCAAACTTTTTAACTGGTGCCGAGATATCTATATCCTTTTTGGGCATCACTCCAGGAGTAAGAGTCTTGGTCTTTTCTGGTGCAGTTGGTGCAATACCTGGTTTTAATTTAGATACCTTCTTAATTTCAGGACCCTTGATGGTTTTAATAATATTAGAAATTTGTTTATCATCAAGAACCATTAAATCCTCATTATTACGATCAACATTCATATCAAATGTGATCCTGATAGGACTATACCTACGCCTACCACTACCATTATCAATAACATTAAACTTATCACTTTTAGGATATGAAATATTCTCGGGATATGTAGATCCAATTACTACAGTAGTTGGTTTTCCTACAGCATATGATAGATGCTGTCCAACACTATCACATCCTAAAAAGTGATCTGCGGCATTGATAACACCTGCCCATCCGTTCAATCCCATCCCATTTGGTTTCGCAACTCCAAGAGAAGACCACCCAGGAATTTCAATCTCAGACATAAGGATCACACCAAAATCCTTATTAAGTTCTTCAATAATCGAAATTACATTACTTACTTCAAAACTTCTACCAGTAGAATCAAAAATAAAGTTACCTTCTACTTTAGTGCTTTGACCGAAGGGTTGAAATACAATAACCTTATCTTTTCCTAGTGTTTGCTTTACTTCAGCAACAAGATTATGACCATTTATTTGATCTTCTTTATTCAAATCTAAATTGATTTTTCCAGTTTCGCGAGGTGCATCTAATTCATTAATAATAATATCAAATGCTTGAATCAGATTACACTTCTGATTAAAATATGCATTTACTCGATATGGTTCTGGAGATACAATTTCTTTATCTTTTAATTTCTCTTCAAAAAGATCTTTATGACCCATTGGATACACATGATCTCTTAGTTTTGTATTGTTTAAAAACAATTCAGACCAAGATTCTGAGACAATGATGAAGTCATCATGAGTCTCTGCGTATTTCTCTAACGCTGGCATAGAACAGAGTACGCGCCCTGCTCCGCCATTAATGAAAAATGCCTTATTCATTCAAGTCAAACCTCAATGCCTAAAATTATACCATCGGTGATTTATTTAGTCAACCGATGGTACATCAGAATTATTCAATTTGTACGGTTACTCTTACTTGTAAGATACGCAAACCATACCCAATCTACCAGAGTCACCGTATAGACCGTTTCCACCACCCATTGCATGTGAACCCCATCCACCAGCTCCTGGGGTTCTTAAGCATTGAGTATTAGTTGCATTACACTGGCATCCACAGCAGTTACCACTAGTATAGCATGGGCAACACATTGTACAATCACCAGTTGCACCTAAGAATCCATAGATGGGTGGATGCTGCTCGAATCCATAATGGCTGCCATCCCAATATGTCTTTGGCCACATTCCACGAAGACCATAGATAACATTCTCCGCAGTTGGATTCTCAATATCTTTAATAGTACCGTGATAACCAGAACCAGGAACAAAGGGAATTGTACCTGTCATGGTTTCTCCAACATAACACCAGTCAGTACCACAGTTACAGAAATTACCACCATTACCACTAGTATAATAATTGAATCTACATGTGCATGGAGTACCATACATTGCCATCCAATTACCCATTTCTGCCTGACCACCATCAGCACAGAAATTATCTAACTTACATCCTTGAACAAAGGAATGACAACCACTCCACCTTCTTGCAGACTCTGTAGTATATCCATAGCAACAATATGCACAACCAGCACATAAAGTATAAGTCCATCCTGCTTGTACTGGTACAATTACAGATGCATATGCTCCAGTAGCACCAAATGGTGTATGTCCACAGCAACAAGGTGGTTTGTTTGCGCCACCACCAGCACCCCAGATTTGGAATCTAGCTTGTGTTACTCCACTAGGTACAGTCCAAGTACAGTTTCTACCGCAACGATAATATCCAGAGGTATCACAGACTTTAAATCCATCAGTCCAACCACTACCCTCATATATTTTCCACTTACTAGTATCTTCTGGACATAGCCAATGTTCCTTTTCACCAGTTGTTAGCCATTCTTGAGCCATCGTAACAGGACTACCTGCTGCCGCACCGCCACCAGCACTATTTGCTTTTAAATCAAATAGACATTGCTGTCGTTCTGCAATTTCTTTTTTAAGTGCTGCTTGCTCGTTTAAAGCACTGTATACTAATACATCCATTTATCTAATCAACCTCCAGGAAAGTTTAAATGTGAATCTGTAGGCATTGGCACATTTGAAATTGCCTGCATTACATCGATAGGCATTTTAGGTATTGTGCCTACTGGATCAGGAAGAGTTACAAATTTCCAAGTGCGATGATATGGATTATTTTCAATATAAGTTCCTATACCAGCAATGTAATGGTCGATTTTAGTATTAAGTTCAGCACCAAAATCGTAGGAGTCCCTATAGGTCTCCATCTTTGATTTTCTAGCTTTTGCTTCGTCAGTATACTTATTCTCTAGGGGTTTTAGAACCTGATCAAATACCCAAGTGCTAGTAGCAAAGTCCCATCTAACTTCATACACATCTCTCAAGTCTGGGGTTACTGCTTTGCTGTACACATCTCCATTAGATTGAGTCTCATTTTCATATGTGTAATCATATGAATAGTTATCAATCAATTGATGAGATAATGCATACGCCATTGGCAGTTGTGCAGCATCCGTTGCATTGATTGTCTTTATGAGAGATCCTTCAGGTGCAACAGTAACATTGATTTTTTCTACCTCTCCAGACAGTTCATTAATCTGAACTGGAAAATTTTCTGGACCAGTATAAGTGTAACTCCCACTTCTATTGGTGGAGACACCAGATACATAATCTTCCGTAGGAAGCAAATAGGTAAATGATGATGTAATGTTTGCCATTGTCCTTTACGACCTCTGTTTTCCTAGTAGTTATTTATAATTTAAATCAACAGTATGAAACACAAACCATACCCATTCTACCAACATCAGAACATCCACTGGTATCACCACCACAAGTAGTATATCCCCAAGATCCTGCACCAGGAACTCTCATGATAGCGCAGGAACAAGCTTGATAGCAGCATCCTGCATTTTCATTACTCATAGTTTGATTGCAGCAACATGAACATGTTGGGAATCCATAAACTCCTGGGTGACGGAATGTTGGGCTATATGCACCATACTGGTATCTAAAGTAACTAAATTGACCTGGGAGTCCATAAACACCAGAACCACCAGTTGAAGTACCATAGAAAGTTTTGCAACTTGCAGTAGATTGATAATGATTTCTACAATCATTACAGCGTCCTACTCCACCAGTTTCAGTAGAATTAGAACAATAATCCGATCCACTATTACAAATACATGATCCAGCATACATGCAATAGCTACCAGCCTGTGCAGCAATCTGTTGTCTGGTTTTTACTTCACACCAAATACTTGACTCACCACCTTCTGCACAGAAGTTATTTAAATTATTTCCCTGAACATATGATGGATTACCATCTGCGGTCATCTGTGCTCTCTCATTGTAACAACAATAAGCACAACCAGCACATAAAGTATATGTATCACCTGGTGATACTGGAATGATTACAGATGCATATGCACCAGATCCACCATTAGGTGATCCACCACAGCAACAACCAGTAGCAGAACCACCTCCAGCACCCCAGATTTGGAAACGGGCGCAAGTTACACCAGAGGGAACAGTCCAATTACAGCTAGCACCGCAACGGTAATAAGAAGTAGTATCGCAAACTTTAAATCCACTAGTCCAAGATGCTCCGCTTGCTGGAACCTTTGGAATCATACAAGACAATCCAAAGTTTGGAGATCCTGCCCATCTAACAATATCAATATTATCTTGGTTTACTTCAGATGCAGCACCACCGCCGCCGCCACCACCAGGCAGGGCACCACCTGCTTCAATAATAGCAGATCCTAATCCTACATTCTCTGCTCTTAATTCTTGATTAATTTCTGCCAGAGCATTATAAGTTAATACGTCTGCTGCCATTTTTTACTTCCTCAGTGGTTTTATGTTGGGTATAAAATAATTAGACTGCTTGCTCAATACCGTAAACATTTACGGATACATCAGCAGTAGATGAATACACGACAACTTGCTTAGAAGCATTAAGTGCTAATCCAGTTCTTTCAAGAACTCCACCTTTTGGAATTGATACATCATATTCAATGTATTCAGCATCCGTAGGGGATCCACTAGCAGCAAGAGCAAGTCTAACTACTGCAGCTGCACTAGTTGATCTGTTCAAAATGTTAACATTAACAACAGAAAGAGTACTGGCAGGAACCGTATACACAGATGTATTTGTAGTTGCGGACGGTGCTGATTGTCCTAAAATACCAGAAGCCATTTTTTAGTGTTTCCTTTGTCTTGTATTATTTATAGTTATAATGAAATTAGCCAATACATTGGCTAATGAAATACTCAGATGCTTGAATCTGTGTAGCATTCTCCGTTCTTAGAGTGCCAATTCCAGCATTAGCATGAGATATTGCAGTACCAACACCTGCATTAGCATGTTGCGTAGCAGTTGCAATTCCCAACTGTGCTGCATTTTGTGCGGCAAGTAAAGTCGCAGCATCCTGAGTTCCAACATAAGTTCTAACTGCAGCCTGAGTTGGAACTTTCTCATTACTATTCTGACTCATTGAACCGTCAGTAGAGAACTCATTAATTTGAGCACCCAATTGAGCACCAATAGAACCCAATCGTAATGAAGTTAGACCAGATAGATCGAATGCACTAGCATTCAAAGTTGCAGAACCAGTTGCTTGGTTAACCTTAAAGTACTTACCTACACGGAAGTTACCTTCATTATCAGTAGAAACATAGAATACACGACCTGGGAACTCTTCAGTAATTTCATAAGAAGGAACTGGTTGATTTATTGGAGCAGCAGGCCAGTTAGTTGTGTAAGTACCACCAGTACCAACCTGTAGGAAGTCATGTCCAGTTAGTCTTGCTTGACTATAGATATAGCGGATCTTAATATCCTGCTCATCAAATGCCTTCGCTGCCTTCTCTTCAACTAGAGTAACAGTAGTTAGTCCAAATGTATCAGTGGTAATGCCAGTTACCTTGACAAATTCATCATCAATCTTTAGGTATGAACCTTCAGTTCCTGCAAAGAGTTGTGATATCGTTGCTCTGAACTGAGTAGAAACACCAGTGAAATCTTTATTAATTTCAGCAGTATTAATATAACTAGTAGTACCAACAGCAACAATAGAATCACCAATTGAATAAGATCCTGCAGTTGCAGCACCATCCTGAGCTCTATCTACATTCATAGAGTTTGCTGTTGGGAAACTGTTGATCTTCATCAACTCACCCGTTGGAGATAGTGCATATCCACCTGGAGTAAATCCAGAAATGCTACCTACCTGAATAACATTTTCAGATGGAGCAGCAGGAGTCAAGAAGGTTGTAGTATCTCCAGGAACTGGATACTTAATAATAGAAGTATTACCGCCAGTATGTGCAGCGCCAGAAGTAGTTAATTGACCTCTATCAACAACAATATTTCCTTTACCAGTAGGTCCTAGTTGAGAAACACCACTAATAACGAATGTAAATGGGTCGGCACCAGTAATATTATCACTGTTAAATCCACCATTACCTAGACCAGTTTCAAACTCAATACTACCGTTAATATTAACAGGTGGATTAGTTCCTAGCCCAGAAAGAACCAGAGCAAATCCATTCTGACCTCTGTTAGCAGTTGCTCCATTTGCTCTTAGAGTTGCAGTAGCACCAGAAGTTTGACCTGTAATTACTTCACCACCAGCAAATCCAGTACCAACACCAACAGCACCTTCAGTAATTACACTATAATAGAGATTATTTTGTAATGCACCTTGAACACTATTCAGTTGTCCAATTGCCTCTGATGTTCCACCTCTAATTCTTTCACCTTGCTGGAAATTTCCTGATAAAGTATCTGGATCAAATTCAAGAACTAAACCTTCAATTTGTCCTTCTCTTGGAATTTCAAGAGGGCTGAATCCAGAACTAACAACACCATACTTACCCCAAGAAGAGTTACCTACCAGTGATCTGAGTCTTCCACCACGGGTTGCAGCGTAACTAGTGTGACAGTAGTATGTGAAACAAGATACAGTTTCAGCAACAGCACCATCAGTAATCCAGAAACCAATACCTTCATCATGAATATTGGTAAAGGAGTCAAACACAATAGATTTGTTTGATGGAGTTGCAGATCCATCAACAAACTGACGATGAACACCACCATCTACAACTGCACCAATACCTTTTACTGAAGATGCAGAACAGTTAGATACATAAGGTGATTTGATAATTCTACTTTCAGGATTTAGTGCAACGAATACACCCCTAATCTTAGCGTTATTGGGGTCATAATCTTGTGCCTCAAAAGTAACACTAGTTGCAGAACTAACAGTTTGTGGCTTATCAACTTCAACAGTAGTGGAGTTCACAAATCCAGAAACCTTAGTACCAACTGATATACCAGCACCAACAACTGTAGTTCCTACCAAATCAGGGAAGAAATCACTACCAGTCATTACAGTTTCAGAAATAGTCACTGTTCTGGTAGTTACAATACCTGCAGGTTCAAAACCTGTCAGATTTTCCATCAATAGGTCCTTGAGCATTGAAGCATTGCTCATTAAGAACATATTAGCTTCTTCGTTTGGTCTGGTTTCTACATTAGTAATCGCAATATCACTAGCACCATTCTCCCAAGTATCACTAGTATCCCATAGACCACCAGAAATACAACGAATTTCAATGGTTTTTTCGTCGTATGAAGAGTCTAGAATAGATGCACACTTAGTTCCATCACCAGTAAAGATAGAAGAACCATAAGAAACTGAAGATGGTGCAGTAGCAAGAGTTAAATGCTGTTGATGAGCAACACCAGACTTTGGTCTAATCTTTGTAGATCTTAGGTTGTCACCAACAATAGATACACCTTCAGGAACAACAATAGGAAGTTGCTCATTATAAGTACCTGCTTTTACATAGATAGATGCTCTGTTAGTAGTAAGTCCTACTTCTCTACAAGCCTTCTTAACAGATGCAAATGCTCTACCAATATTTGATCCATCATTATTATCACTACCTTCTTCGGTTACATAGAAGACTGGATGACTAACACCATTATCTTCCCACTGAGGAACACCAGTTTCACTGACTACTAATGCCTGACCATTAGTACCAACGGGTAATCTTGCGGCACCAGTGTTATAGAACACCATGTCACCCTTGGTGGTCATAACATTATTGGCAGCACCCTCTACCAACTGATTCCAATAATCTCCATTAGAATCAGTCGAAGGATCTTGACCTGTACTACCAGCAGTCGCGACACCAATATAACTGTTACTTAAATGCTTAACAGTATCACCTAGTTGATAGGTTGTACTTGCATCCCAATTTCCTCTCCAATTGATACCCTTACTTACTAGCTTCCAATTTGCAGTAGTTGTTGGGACAATATTTGTGGAGTTTGTAGTAGCAACATAAGTGTTACCACCATATTGAACAACATCACCTGGTACATATGCAGTAGAATTATTCCATTCACCAACTACATTGAATCCAGTAGTGATGACATCCCAGAGAGCATCATTATATGCAGGTGGTTTATTGGTGTTAAGAGCTTTGGCAACATATGTATAACCACCATAGGTTACAACATCACCTTCTTGATACTGTGTTGAGGTATTCCAAGTATCTTCAAAGTTGAAAGACTCAACATACTTTACATGATTTGCATCAACAAAATCGGCACCAGAAGTATGTGCAGTTGTTACTCTATACTGAGTATTACCATACTTATAGATATCGTTTAACTTATACCAAGTATTTGCTACCCAATCACCTTTATGGACAATACCTTCAGTATGCAGAGACCAGTAACTAAAATCTGCAGAGTAAAAAAGGTTCTCGTTGCCTGAAGAGGTATGATTTACCTTACATACGTAAGTATTAGCACCATACTTGATAATGTCATCAATGACAAAAGCGGTGCTTACAGTCCAGTCACCTCTCCAGTTGAATTTTAATCTGCCAAGTCTAAATTCAGCCATTGCTTTTCTTTAACTCCTATTTTGGTCCTGCGGAATAATCATGATCACTAAAAGATACAGTTAGATATCCATCATCATCAATGTAGTAGGAAGTTCTCCTAAAATCAAACCTGAACTGTTGGTATTTATCGTAGATATTGTTTTTATATGTTTTCTCCTCAGTGGTCTCATCTACGTAATCAAGACCTTCTAAAAATTCTGGATAAGGAGTTCCATCAAGTCTGTGAGATACATCAACAACTTCGTCGTCTGTGGTCTTTACTTTGGTATATCTAAGCATACCGTCATCGTCTCTTCTTAGAGCATGAACAGTAAACTTATCCTGTTGTCCAAATAAGAGTCCTCCGCCACCGCTTCCAGTGCCAGATAACATACTCCCACTTAAGAACATCGTCATGTAAATAACCTCCAGTAACTGTTGGTCCAAACTAATTTAACAGCAGCACCAGCGACATCACATGCTAAAGGAGAATCAATTACGCCGAGGTGATTTTTAAACTGTTCGTTATTTTGGGTTTCAACCATAAGATTATTTATGTCCCAAGTAGATTCTGTATCGTGGAATTCAACAAAATCTCCTGGTTGTTTAATCGATGGTAGAGTTACAGTAAATCCTGCTCCAACAGTATTTGTTAGATAAGACTTATTATTATCAGAAGCACCTAATGTTATTGTTTGTGTTAATAAAGTCAGGGAAGGTACTGTTGCTTGAGCAGTAACTTTCAAAGTTGTAAAGTCAACAACTACTGTTGAACCATATCCAGCAACTAATAATCCATCACCAACAAAATTGATATCAGTGAAACCAACACCAATTTTTTGAGAAATAACATCACTACCAGCACGAAGAGTAGTAGATCCAATACCTACACCAGCAGTAAATAATTGACCGTTCTGAAGTAAATCACCATTAAAATTTAAAGTACCATCAATAAAAACATCACTTTTAAAAGTAGAGACGCCAACAAATGTAGCAAATCCAGTGACATTTAAGTCACTTGGTTGCAAGTTGCCAGTAAATCTAGCATCACCAACTACATCAAGTTTATATTGTGGATTGGTAGTACCAATACCTACATTAGGAATGTAATTAGTAGTTATACCAATCTTGCCAGTAGTATCATCTACAAATACATAATGACCAAATTGTGATAGCTCTCTATTGAATGCCATTATATTGATACTTTATTAGATATTTATGGTGTGTAATTTTGATCCACATTAGTACTGGGAAATGCTCTACCAGTACCCCAAATAATTCTTACAGCACCGTCACCACCTGAGAATCCACCTCGCCCAAATATCGCACCCCCCAAATCATCCTTTGGTCCTTGAGCACCGCCGCCACCATATAAACCACCATCCTGTCCATCAGCAGTTTGACCATTAGATCCACCACCTCCACCATGAGGTGAGGGGAATGGCGGAGAATAAGCTCCATTACTAAAAGTACCGCCAGCACCATCTGGTCCTATTCCATATATTCCAGTTCCTCCACCACTACCTGCATACTGCATTGTTACTCCTGCTTGCCCATAACGACCTTTAGATCCACCACCTGCACCACCACCTTGTCCAGGAGAACCATTGCCTTGGTGGCTTCCTGCACCACCATTTCCCTGATATCCACCAGCGCCGCCACCACCAGCTCCATCCAGAATATTTGCATCACCAATGCCGCCATTACCACCACCATCTCCAGTGTATGTTCCACCACCACCATTCTGACCACCCCAAGCCTTTACAGTAGTAGCGTTTATAAAATAAGAATCTCCCCCAGCTATTCCATTTCGAGCATTATAATCTTGAGCTGCACCTGCTCCACCTGCACCAACTTCAACAACATAACTAACTCCTGGTGTTACTGGAATATTATTCTTCCATGCAAGACCACCACCTCCGCCAGCAGTATTACCATAACCATTATCTCCGCCAGCTCCACCACCAATACAAACAACACAAACTGATGTTACTCCAATCGGACACATCCAACTGTAAGTACCAGGTGTTGTAAATTCCCTATCGTATTCCGCATTACCAGCGGACATTATCAGGGATTGAATAATATTATATGACATTTATGTTAATCCAGCACCGCTAATTAAATATTCATCAGTTCCTACACATAATAGTGTAGCGACTCCATATTGAACTATTGTTCTTGTTCCTGTTAAAGGACTAGCTTGTCCTGCCCATCTTATAGTAGCACCAGAAGATTCTATAATAGTTCTACTAGCTACACCTTTATTATAAAGCGTAACAGCATCACCTACAGAAAATGTTGATGTTGGAACAGTTACATTCTGAGTCATCTGCACCAATGTTCCAGCATCTTTAGATTCTAAAGTATATGCTGTTGATGGGGTGGTTGATTTAAATTCAGATCCAATTATAAGTCTTCCACCCATACTAGGATGTGCTGTACACTGATAGTACAAAATATTTGGAGCATCAAAAGGAACATCAAATATGATGTCTGTTGGTGCAGAACCATCATTGTTAACTACACCAAGGTTATATTGCGTACCCGCACTACCGTTAGGTGTACTTTGGATCCTGAAAGGATGTCCTGTTGATCTATTGTGGAAGATATATTTTTGTCCTCTAACAAGATGTATATCTGGATCATAAAAAGATGAAGAACCTAAACCAGGACCACTGAAAATATAATGATTACTTGAGTCGTTACCAATAATCCAACCAGCGATTGCACCATCAAATTGATAGGCAGTACAAGTTCCACCGATTGAAACATCGGTACTGATAGCGACATTTACAGCATTTACATTTAAATTGTTAGGACTATGAATGGTTGGAGTCCCAGAGGGACCAACCAATCTTAATCCCCTTACACCAAAATCCTTATCAGCCATCTAATCAAGTACTTTAAACGTATTTAGTACATCTTTTGGCTTCCATAAACCGTTTCAGTTACCCCAGAAGCATACTGATCTGTTCTACTTGCATATGTAGATGGGAATGATCTTGCATTACCAGAAATAGTTCCATACATAATTCTCACCATACCATGAGCACCGTGACCACAAGCATGACCACTGTTTCCACCACCTCCACCACCACCTGGGAATCCGCCATCAGGAGTGGTATTACCTCCAACACCATATGCATTTGCTTGAGCCGCTCTATCATATCCATTACCTAAGTCACTACCAGCAGCCCAGTTACTGGCACTTGAATTCATACTATAACCTCTTAGACCAGTATTGAATGCCGTTGATCCTCCTTTACCACAAAAATCAAGTTCATCATTTGGACTACTATTATAACCACCAGCATCTCCGTTAGACCCTTGCCCATAAACACCTGTTCCGCCACCACCAGCAGAGTAATAATTTGTAGAACCATTTGCAGAGGTTCCACCACCACCACCACCAGCTTGTCCTTGTTGGGGTTGTACTCCCCAATATGGGTTATTACCAGCGCGTCCACTACTGGTTCCACCACCTCCATTATATCCACCAGCACCACCACCTGACATTCTGCATCCACCGTAGTGAATTCCAGATCCACCAGCACCACCACCATCATTACCATTGGAGGAATAATTATTATTTGTTATCCAATCATTACTAGTGCCGTTTTGATCACCACCAGTTCCACCACCAGCGACTGCGAAGTTTGATCCGCCGACTGTTATGTAAGATGATTGACCATTCTGACTATTGTTACCCCATGAAGTAGCTCTACCTCCACCACCAACATAAACTGTGATGGTTTCTCCAGGATTAACTGAAATATTATTCTTATATGCTAGTGCTCCACCACATCCACTTGCTCCGTCGTGGTTGGCTTCTCCTCCTCCACCACCACCAACAGAAACAGCATGTATAGCAGTCACACCAGCTGGAACAGTCCAACTGTAAGATGTCTGTTGATTAAAGTTACTGGCATGGAATATTGCACCACCAGCACTAGCAACTGAAGTATCTGAAATTGTTATTTCATCCGTTTCAGCAATCAAATTGGTTCTTGCACTATCAGTATATACACCAATTTTAAATGACTCCGAACCTTCTGTCGATTCATCTTCTAGAACTTCTACGATAGCAGTATTTCCACTAGGTAGAGAAATTGTACTAGTGCCACTACCAACAAAATCACTTTCTAATGCAGTAACAGTAACAATACCAACATAATACTGTGTTTGAACTGTTGGTGCGTCTTCTGCGGTTAGAGTAATTTGTACTTGTCTATCTGATGACGATCCTGTTTCTTGAACTGAAACTTTATTTGCAACTACAGAGAATACTGGGAATGGACTTTCCCTCTCAACTATTGATGTTATAAGACCTACACTATCATAATTTAATTCAAATCCTTTTTTATCACTACCAATTATTTCGTTATATCCAGTTATACGACCTTGACTATCATATTGAATTGAATTATATGAATTCTCACCAAGAGTTACTGCAGTAACATTGTTACTGGTATTTGTAGTAAGACCTGTAGATCTATTATATGGACTAGTTTTGACAATATCACCGCTACCACCACCACTGCCAGTAGATCTCTGATTACCAGTTCCTACAAACCTACCCATTTTATTTTATCAATAGTTACCTATCCATTATTTATACATCAGTAGTGTTGGTAGATGGGAAAGATCTATTCGGACCCCAAATAATTCTTACAGCACCAGCACCACCATCATCACCAAAATATCCAAGTCCCGTCGAACCCTGGCTAGTAGAGTAATGCCCACAACGACCACCGCCACCATAATTTCCACCACTAGTTTTACTGATACCATATCCACCATCACCACCATTTGATCCGCCTTTACCAGCACGATCTGATGTTGATTCACTACCAGCAGTTCTAAGACCACCAGCACCACTAACACCAGCACCTAGTAGTCCAACTCCACCACCACTTGCAGAATACTCAGAACCAGAAACTCCACCAGATCCACCGCCAGCTGCACCACCAGTACCATTGTATCCATTAGTCGCAGTTTCACCACCACCACCATTGCCAGAATATCCACCAGCACCGCCGCCACCACATCCATTAGCATTAGAAGATGCATTACCAGCACCACCAAATCCACCACCATCACCAGCATATCCACCACCAGCACCCGTAGTGTTAGATGTTTGTGTACCTGAAATAAATGAGCAATTTGTTAGTTTAGCGCCAACTTGAGTGGAATATCCCCACCCAGTAAAGTTACAGACAACTTCTGCTGGACTTCTTGAATCTACCGATGGACTTGGGAGACCACCTGCATAGGAGGAACCTCCGCCTCCACCAGCACCAAAGTATCCACCTTGGTTGTAATCTTGATCCCATCCGCCGCCGCCTCCGCCGCCGCTGAAATATCCTCGACCACCTTTTCCACCAGTACCATCAGTGCCACCATTACCATTTCCACCATTCCAAAAACTACCATTTCCACCACCACCAGTGCATAAATCACCACCACAAGATCCACCATTACCGTGAGTTCCATTCATATATCCGTTAGTAGTTGCACCACCTCCACCTACAGAACCATTAAGTGATGTTCCTTGAGATCCAGAACTGAGGTGTGCAGTTCCTCCTGCAGAATCACCAGGTCTTCCAGGATGTGGTGGATCATATGTCGAATTAGATGGAGTTCCCTTTTCTCCACCCTGAGAAGACATTATAATACAATTTTGTTGGGTGAAATTTCCTTGTCCATAGAATAATCCAGCAATATAATCATCTTTTTTAATAGTGAACTTTTGTCCATTTTTTATGGTAACAGTTCCTGAAATATACGACCCATTACCATCAACAGCACCCCCATAACCTTTAGCTCCATCAAATCTAACATCTATATTGAAGTCTCCACCTACTGCATGTATTTGATCATTATCACTGAATTCAAAATCAACATTTCTTCCACCCAAAGCAGCAACTATAGTAGAACCTCGATATACAAATAAGTTAGAACCAGTCCAAGATTTTCCACCTAAACCTGCAACAGTTGATGCGTCAATAAAATAGGAGTCTCCACCAGCACTGCCACACCATTCACCCTCTGAAGTACCGCCACCTTCACCAGCTCCACCAACAACTACAGAATATGACTGACCTGGTACGACTGGAATAAAATTCTTCCATCCAAGTCCACCGCCACCTCCAGAACCATATGTTCTAGAACTATTTCGATTAAATCCATTATCACCACCACCGCCACCACCAACACAAACAACACATACTGAGGTTATGCCTACTGGAGCAGTCCAACTATATGTGCCAGGACTTGAATATACTTGTTGTCCTTGAATTGGGTATTGAGATGTATCGTTAATTGTTACATCAGTGCTTGACTTAACATTAACAGTTCTAGCAGAATCACTGTAAAGTTTCAACTGGAATGTTTCTGGTCCCTCTAGAGTATAATCTGTTAGTGGTGTGACACTAATTGATGTAGTGTTTGAATTAACTGTTGCAATTCCAGAGGATATTGCAAAATCAGTAGGATTAGTTACATCCCAATAGATAACATCTCCATTCAATAAATTAGTTGTATTAATAGTAAATACTGCAGTAGATCCTTCATCAACAGAAGCAGGAGATGTTATAGAATATGTTGGAGTTCTAGAAGTATCATTAATCGTTATAGAATTACTTGTAGTAACGATAGCACCTGCTGTGGAACCAGTTCTAATTTGAAGTTCAAATGTCTCTACACCTTCAGTTAGATAATCATTTAACGGTCCAAAAGAAAAAGTACCTGCAGCACCAGTTACAGAAAATGATCCACTGTTTGGATTAAAGTCTGTAGGATTTGTTGTTGACCAATATAAAATATCACCATCATTAACATTCTCTGTAGCAATAGTACAGACACCAGTTACACCCTCATCCAATGCTGTTGGTATACCAGTAATTGAATAAGTCGGTACAGGTGGAACGAATTTTTTTATTGCTGTAACAAGTCCAACATTATCATACAATAGTTCAAAAGTAGTTTCTATTGTACCAATAGTTTCTGTGTAGGTTGTAATTAAACCTACATTGTTATATACAATATTTGAATATCTATTATTTCCCAATACTACTTCACTAACATTATTAGCAGTATCAGTTGAGAGACCAGTAATTCTCTCATATTCTGAAGTTCTAACAATGTCAGCAGCTAAAGATTCACCTGCACTAGGACGCTGGTGTGTAAAACCTACAAATCTTCCCATATCTAGATGAAATCCTTCCTAGTATTTATAGATCACCTGTGTTGGTTGATGGGAAGGCACGTCCAGCACCCCAAATAATTCTTACTGCACCCGATCCAGGATTTCCACTACTGTTACCAGAAGTATCATTTGTTCCACCAGATCCTGCACCATATTGACCACCATGACCACCATTATGGGTACTAGATTGATTACCATTACCACCACCTGATCCACCGCCACCACCGTCACCACCATAAGTGGTAGTGGGAGCACCAAAACCGTTAGTTCCCTGACCTAGTAGACCAACTCCACCACCGCCGCCACCTTTGCGTTTACTATCATTAGAGTCAGAATTTGAGTGACCAGCGCCACCGCCACCGCCTCCACCAGTTCCAGAATTACCACTTCCAGTGTTAGCAGATCCACCATTACCAGAGTATCCGCCAGCACCTCCACCGCCGCCACCCCAGCTAGTTGCTGAACTTCCATTACCACCATTACCACCACCATCACCAGCATATCCACCACCAATATTATTACTATAGGCAGCAGAATGACCACCTTCACCCCATACAGTAGAAGAATTTATAAAATAAGAATCTCCACCGTCTGCAGAAGTAGTTCCACGATCTCCAACTACTACAGTATAAGATTGACCTGGTGTTACTGCGATATTATTCTTCCATCCGAGACCGCCACCGCCGCCTCCAGCTCCACCACCTCTACCACCACCACCAACACAGACAACACATACTGATGTTACACCAGATGGTGCTGTCCATGAATGAGTTCCTCCTGAAGTATATGCAACTTGACCAACTTGATCAAGAGAAGTGTCATTAATGGTGATAGAAGAACTTTCACCAATTTTCATTGTTCTAGAAACATCTTGATAAATTTTTACAGTAAATGTTTCTGATCCTTCAGTAGTACCATCTTCTTTTGGAGTAACTGTAAATGATCCTGAAAGTGAATTGACAGTAAAACTTCCAAAATATGGATCCCAATCATCAGTATTAGATCCAGTTTGCCAATATAAGGATGTGCCGTCAGGAACATTATTAGATGTAGACACATTAATAGTTAATGCAGTTCCTTCATCAACACTGCTAGCTGCAGGTGTTACTGTAGCAGTGTAATAAACAGGCGGTTCAGGTACATATTCTACTATCGATGTTACAAGACCTACACTATCATAACTTAATTCCCAATACTTTTCATCAGATCCAATAGTTTCTTTATAATAAGTTACTAGACCAACATTATTATATAAAATCTCAGAGTATGTATTATCACCTAAAGTTACAATACCAACATTATTATTACTATCAGTCGTGATACCAGTGTTCCTATCATAGACAGTAGTTTCTATAATGGTGCCGCTACCACCACTACCTTTACCTCTGTTTGGTCCTAAACCAACAAATCTACCCATTAATCTAATAATAGTTTATCTATATTTATCATGGATATGTCGGCGCATTGTTGGGGAAGTTCCCAGTGTCTCCTGGCCATATAAATCTGACTGCACCAGGTGCTCCTTGTCCACCTCCAGTCTGATTTCCAACAGCACCCCCACCACCATAGTTACCACCATTACCACCAGGTGATCCACCACTAGTTCCAGATTGACCAGTCTGATTAGAGTATAGAGAAGTTCCTCCACCACCAGGTTCTCCACTAAAGTAGTAGTCTCTACCTGCTCTTGGTCCAGTACCGCAAGATACTCCAGCCTGCTGCCAACCATAATTTGAATTTGCATGGTCTCCATGACCTCCAC
>MDTC01141003.1_pt1 | contig 24947 bp, 26 predicted proteins | sample 811181 | NCBI WGS metagenome assembly MDTC01 (sample SAMN05326644, study PRJNA326480) | marine metagenome | isolation source: seawater | place: Pacific Ocean: North | collected 2011
AATTGAATGAAGTGTTACCGTTATTTTCTAAGGAGGGTGCTAATGTATTTACGAACCAGTCCCCTACTCTCTTTAACCTTATTTTCTTTTCTTTTTTAAGTTTTTCCCGGTATTCTAACATTACTTATGTTTGAGATAATTTTTGAATCATGATCAAGATGATTTCTATATCAGATGGATTCACTCCTGGAATCCTAGATGCTTGGCCCAAAGTATTCGGAGACACTTTGCTTAGCTTTTCGATAGATTCATTTCGTAAACCGGGGATCCCTTCATAAGAAAAACCACTTGGAATAGTAATTCCATCTTGTTTGCGAAACTTATCTATATTCAATAATTCCCTTTTAAGGTAACCCTCATATTTGACCCTATATATAACTTCATTTTGTATCTCCAATGAAAGTGAATTAAAGTCAGTAGGAAGAGAAACTTCTTCAGAGGATCGCATGAGGTCTCCAAAAGTTTTACCAGCAAAAGACCTCGTGTTATTTAATGTATCTATCCAATGATTTACAGAAAGCCTTTTGTCTTTAATCTTTGACTTTCTTTGATTAGCTCATTCAGTTGTCTATTATTAAATCTTTGATGATCTGCAAAATCTTTTGTTTTTATTACATTCAAATTATTATATTTGAGTAGATTGTAAAATTTACTTGGAAATCCAATACCTGCAAAAGCGAAAATATTTTTACTGTCTAACTTATTTATAATTTCTGGATACCCTTGAAATGAAGCATAAAATATTTTAATATTTTGTTTTACCTTCTTTATTTTTGCGGCTATATTTTTTTCATCTTTTCCAATAATTATAACTAAATTAATTTTTTTCAATCCTGTGATCAGACCTTCACGCATGGGGCCTGCAGGTATTATTCTCCCATTCCCTATACCTTCCTCTCCATTAAATACAGCTATATTTAAATTTTTATGGACGGATTGACTCTGTAGTCCATCATCCATGATTATTAAATTTTCTTCTTTATCTCTGTTTTCTATTAATTCAACTGCTTTATATCTATTGTTAGATATCCAAGTTTCATTAATTTTAGAATGAAGGATCGCCTCATCGCCTGTATCTAAAGAATTATAGCTTGGTACTATTTTTACTGGTCCTTTAAGTTTGCCTTTATAGCCTTTTAGTAAAACAACTGTGTTGTAATTAAGTTTTTTTAATAAATTTGATACATAAATCACGGTTGGAGTTTTTCCAGATCCACCTATTGTCAAATTACCAATACATATTATTGATAGTTTTGATTTATAATTCTTCTCAAAAAAATTTTTAATTCCACCTAAAATTAAATAAATTAAACTAAATGGAAGAAGTATATCAGATAATAAATTTTTATTTTTCCAGAATTTTGGCTGATGCATCATCTTAACTAGTTTATCAAATTGAAGTTTTTAACTACATTCTGGGCCAATTTATTTCTTTCATTTGTCCATTCCTTAGTTAACAAAAAACTTGCATTCTTAAAGTCATTCTTGAAATCATTATTTGATAAAATCTTTTCAAAAATTTCAGTTAATTCATCAATGGAATTAGAATTCAATTGTATTATTGCTTGTTCATTTTTCATTTGATCAACAACTTTTTGGCATTTTTCTGTGTGAGGACCTATTACTATGCTAGTATTATAATGGCAGGCTTCAGATGGGTTGTGTCCGCCATAAGGATGAAGTGATCCTCCTACAAATACTATTTCAGATAAGGAATATAATGTTGGCATTTCACCGTAAGTATCTGATATCCAAAATTCGTCATCCATGTTGGGGAACTCATTTTTACTTTTAATTTTGATTTTCAGATTATTCAGTTTACTAATTTTATTAGACCTTTTTATGTGCCTTGGCGCTATTATAAGTAATACTTTAAAACCACCTTGATTTAACTTATTTACACAATTTATTAGAATTTCTTCTTCATGTTCACGTGTTGAAGCTGCAAGAATAATAGTTCTATGCAAACTAATATTTTGAAATTTTTTGATTAAGTTTTTATTTGGAAGTTTGGGTGGCATGGATACTTTTAGGCTTTGAGAAGTAGAAACTTTCTTAGCCCCCATGAGTCTAAATTTTTTTGTCTGATTTATGTCAGTAGTAAAAATTAGATCTATATGGCTAAATAAAAAGGCCGTGTTGTTAAAACCTATTTTAGTCATTCTTTTAAAGCTATTATCAGAAATTTGAGCAGAAGCCATAATTATGGGTATTTTCATGCTCTTTGTACAAATAATAAAATTAGGCCAAATTTCTGATTCAGCCATAATTAAAATATCAGGTTCCCAAAATTTTAAGAAACGATTAACCCATGTTTTTTTATCTAATGGATGATATTGGTGGATAATATCTTCATACTCTTTTAAAAAAAAACTTGAAGTTATTGTTCCTGAGGTGATTAAAACTATACCTTTGAAACCAGCTTCTCTAAGACCAATAGCCAATGAAGTTGCTGAAACAACTTCACCTAAACTTGCAGCATGAAGCCATACTAATTTTTCTCCTCTTTTTTTCATTTTTATTGATGAGTAACCAAACCTCTCTTTAATTCTAGATATTTCTTCTTTACCAATAATTAATCTAAAAATTAGAAGGATTGGTATTAATGGTGTTATTAATGCCCATATAAAATTATAAAAATAAATTAATTGTTTTGGATTGAAAAACTTCATTCATTATGTCCAAAATAATTATCTGCAAGTTTAGTATAATGATTTAATGATTCATTTAATTCTTTAGTTAATCTTAAAATATCATCTTTATTAGAATTTTTTGGAACTTCAATTGGCTTCCCCCATACCCAAACACCTCTTGAAAAAGGTTTTGGGACTAGTGATTTGTCCCAATTATTAAGCCTCCAAAAGCTTGACGTGGACCATGCAATAGGAAAAATTTTGATATTTGCAATTTTAGCTACGGCTATTGGACCTTGACTGCATTCTAAAGCGGGACCTCTTGGTCCATCTGGAGTTATCCCAATACTAACACCTTTTTTAGCTTTTTTTATCAATCCAATTATTCCTCCAGCTGCGTTGCGGTTTGTTGACCCCCAAACAGTTTGAAACCCTAAAAGATTAATTGCCCTTGCAATAAGGCGACCATCAGAGTGTGGGGATTGAAGCATAGCTAAAGGTCTCTCCATTGGCCAAATTTTACTCATTACAGCAATCCTTTCATGCCAAAAAACAACAATAATAGGTTCATTGTTTTTTAGAGCATTACATTTGTATTGTTTATTTAGTGTTTTCCATCTTATGGATGAAGAAAGAAATTTTATTATAATAGCAATTACAAATGCAATTATTGCCTGTCCAAGGTTTGTTTTGCTTATTCTTTTGATCATGTTTGTAACATTCAAAAAAAAGTTTTATCATTATACCTATAATGTATATAAAGTTTTTATTTTAAATTTAATAGCTCCATTTTTTTTAATAAAATTTTTAGCTTAAACTTTAATTGTAATGGTTCAAAAATGGCAGATCCAAATTCTGATAATTTATTGGCAAAAACTATAATTAATAGATTTTGGAATGACTATATAAGACCTAAAAAATCATTAGTTATTCTATGTTTATTTTTATTAGCTTTAGTAGCGATAAGTTTTGCATTTTATCCTGCTCTTATTGGATGGGTATTTGATGCATTAGAAGTTAAAAATACAAATTTACTATTTAAACTTGCAGGTCTCATTGTTTTAATTTCAATCATTAAGGCTTATGCAGTTTATAGGCAAATACAAGTGGTAAATAAATTAGTTTTTTCAATTATTGAAGAAATTCAATTTGAAATGACTGCTAAACTTATTGATGCTGATCTTTCAAAAATTACATCACAACCACCGGGGCACTTTGTCTCTAGAATAGTGAATGATCTTAATCTTATCAGAGATGCTTTGGTTAGGGTTGCAAATTCATTTGTCAAAGATAGCCTTACTTTACTTGCAATGATTTGCTTAATGGCCTGGTATGATTGGTTTTTAGCATTCTTAGTTTTATGCGTTTTTCCTATTGCTATTTACCCTATAGTAAAAATTGGACTTGATCAAAGAAAAGCGAGTTATAACCTCCAACAACATATGGAAAATCTTATTGCCCAATTATCAGAAACTATTTCAAACATACCAGTAATTAAAGCATATAATTTAGAAAGTAATCAAAAAGAAAGAAGTAAATATAATTTTAATCAGCTCTTTTTAAGGGTTATGAAATTAAATGTTGGAAGGGCAAGAGTTGAACCCATTTTAGAAATCTTAGGTGGGATAGCAATTGCTGTAGTTATTATCTCAGGAGCTTGGAGATTAGGTCAGGTAGATTTTAGTGTAGGAGACTTTGCTGGTTTTATTACTGCCATGTTACTAATGGTTCAACCTGCAAGAGGGCTTGGAAGTTTTAACTCAGTCGTTCAAGAAGGTATTGCTGCAGCAAGTCGCATTTATCAATTAATTGATGAAAAACCAGCTGTAATTTCACCAGTTTCATCGGTCAAAATTTTATCGGAAAATGAAATAATACAGTTTGAAAATGTTACATTTAAATATGGTAAAATAGAAATTTTAAAGAATATCTCATTTATAGCGGAAAAGGGAAAAGTTACTGCTATTGTAGGTGCTTCAGGTGCAGGAAAAACTACTTTGCTTGGTCTTATAGAAAGATTTTATAATATTAATCAGGGCGTAATTTATTTAGGAGATAAAGATCTAAGAGATTTAGATATATCCTTACTAAGGTCTCAAATTGCTTACGTATCTCAAGAAACTTCATTATTCGATGATACTATAAAAAATAATATTTTGTTTGGAGATCAAAAGGCAGATTTTGATAAAGTAAAAAAAGCTGCTCAGAATGCTGCCGCTCACGACTTTATTCAATCTTTACCTGATGGATATGAAACAAAAATAGGTACCGGAGGTAATTTACTTTCAGGAGGTCAAAGACAAAGAATAGCGATTGCTAGAGCTTTTTTAAGAGATGCTCCAATTTTGTTATTGGATGAAGCAACAAGTTCGTTAGATAGTGAGTCAGAGTCAAAAGTTCAGCATGCAATGGATAAGCTTTCAAAAGGCAGAACTACAATAGTTGTTGCTCATAGATTATCTACAGTAAGAAAAGCTGACAAAATAATTGTTTTAGATGATGGAAAAATAGTTGAAAGCGGATCACATGAGACTTTAATTGCAAAAGATGGTGTTTATACTAATTTATGTAGACTTCAATTTTTTTCAGATATTTAGAGTTATTCTCTTCTCAATAATTTATCTAATAAAACTTTTAATATATTTAATTTAAAATTCTTTTTTAGTTCAATTGGATTATAAATTTTTTCTGACCATTCCCAAAAAGAGAGTTCCCCTCCTTCTGATAAGAAACTTTCAAAATTTTCAAAAAATTGATCTAATATTCCTGATTTAGCAAACCTTACATGAAGAAATTTAAAGGAAAGCTGTTTTTTAGCAATTTTAATATTCACTCCTTTAGATATAAGATATAGTGCAGCCATTATACCTGTTCTGTCAGCACCAGATTTACAATGAATTAATGCTGGGTACTCAATTTCTTTAAAAATTTTTTTGGAATTTTTTATTTGATCAATAGTAGGCGCACCTCTGGAGTGCAATTTAAATTCAATTAGTTTTAAATTTAAATTTTTGCAAACTCTTCTCTCCATTTGGTCAACAAGATCATTGCGAGCCCCTCTAAGGTTAATAATAGTTTTAATTCCATCATTCTTTAGTTTCAACAAAAGAAAAGGAGATGGCTGGGCAGATCTCAATAAGTTGTTATCAATTTTCCAAATATTTGGATACAGCGCTCTTAAAAAACCGTGATCAAAAATTATTCTTTGTTTCCACTCCTGAAAACTTTCTTGTATTTCAAGCACTTTTATATATCCGTTAATAAAATATTAATCATCTAATAACATATATTGTTTAAAATTTGACATATTTTCATTTTGAGTAAATAAAACTTTCATGACATTAAAAATATATATTGACGGCGCGGAAGGTACTACAGGGTTACAATTAAAACAACGTTTATCATTACATAGTGAAACTCAAATTTTAGATGTAGATAATAATAAAAGGAAAAACTTAAAATATAAACTAGAAAAATTCTCAAACGCTGATTTAATTTTTTTATGTTTGCCTGATCATGATGCGAAACTGATGGTAGCTGAAATAGAAAAAAACTTTGGTTCCCAAAAGGTAATTATTGATGCTTCAACTGCACACAGAGTTTCAGATGGTTGGATTTACGGTTTCCCTGAGCTTCACCAAACACAAAGGAAGCATATAAAACAGTCAAATAGAATATCTAATCCAGGTTGTTATCCTACTGGTGCTTTAGCCTTAATTCGACCATTAGTTGATAATAAAATTATTGATACTTCATCTTTATTAGTAATAAATGCTGTCAGCGGTTTTTCAGGGGGAGGAAAAAAACTAATTGAGTTTTTTTCAAAAAACGAAAAAGATAAATTTTATCACTATTCTACATTCCTAGACCATAAACATAATGAAGAAATCAAACATTATAGTTTATTAGATAACTCCCCAGTTTTCTGTCCTTCTGTTGGATCCTTTCCACAAGGCATGGCGGTATCAGTTCCACTTCATTATGATTGGTTTTCAAGTAAAGTTAAAGGCAAAGATATCTTTGAACTTTTTAAAGATCATTATAGTTCAGATACCCTTATTAATATTAATGCCTTAAACTCCAAGAATCAATTAACAGATAATGGGTTCTTATCTCCAGAGGTCTTAATTGGAACGAATTTTATAGACATATCTATTTTTTCAAATGATAAAACAGGCCAAATATGGTTAATTTCTAGATTAGATAATCTAGGCAAAGGCGCTTCAGGAGCTGCATTACAAAATATGAATTTAAGATTTGGTTTTGATGAGAACTTAGGTGTTTGTCTATAAATAATGAATTTTTTAGATAAAATTTGGACAGATATACCGCAGGGCTTGAATAGAGCTAACTTATATCCCTATGAAGCACCGCCAGTAAGTTTTGTTATAAATCATGGAAAGTTACAAAAATTACCCCATAAATTCAAATTTGATAAAAGAATTCCAATTTTAGCAATTGGTTCTAATAGATCACCCTCACAACTTTTAAGGAAATTTGGTAAATCTGAAATAATTCCAGTCACTAATATAACTGTTAAAAACTTTGATGTCATATACGCTTCTTTGATTTCATATTATGGTGCGGTGCCTGCCACTCTATGGCCAGTGGAGGGGTCGGAGGTGCGATTGTCAATAATTTGGTTAGATAATAGTCAGTTGAAAATTATGCACGAAACTGAAGCGGTTGGGAAAGCATATGATTTTGTGGAATTTGATAATAAAATTATAAATTTTAAATCTCCTTTCTTAATAAAAGGAAATATTTATGGTTATGTTTCAAAATTTGGAGCTTTGAACTTTGGATCAAAAGTTTTTGAAGTAAGAGCTTTGTCAGCTATAAAAGCAAAAAAAAGGTTACTAAAATCAATTAATCAACAAAAAGCACTAAAATTTCTTTCAAGCAAAATAATAAATAGATGTTCAAAAAAGTATGTTTTGGATTTTAGGAATAAGATTATTTCAGATAAAGACTATAGATTTAAAACTATTAAAAAATTAAATGGAATCGGAATTCAGCCTATTATTACTCCATGGAAAATAATCAAAAATATTAAAACTAACTCAATTAAATTTTATTAAATTATACTCGAAAATATAAATCTAGAAAAGCAAAAGCAGATATAATCAGACCAAGGTCTCGATTTGACTTAAAAAGTTTTAGTGCGATGACTGGATTATTTAAATCTAAATTTCTTATCTGCCAGATCATATGTAATCCAGCTATAAATATACCACTTATCCAAAAAAATGAGAAACTAACATTAATTAATAAAATAAATGACAAAAAATATGTAAGGCTGAGAGCAAATTTCGTTTTATGTTTAAATGTCAAAGATGTCGAATTAATTCTTAGTTTCATATCATCCTTTTTATCCTGAATTGAATAAATAGTATCGTATCCAAACACCCAAGCTATTGTTCCAATATAAAGAATTAAAACTGAGAAATTAAAATCAGCATTTGTCGCAGACCATCCCAGAGGCACTCCCCATGAAAACACAATGCCTAATACAAATTGAGGGTATCTTGTGTACCTTTTTGCTAAGGGGTACAATACAATAAGTGGTAAAGATAGAGTTGCTACCACTAAACTTTTAAATGGTAAAAACAATAATATAACGCATGAAAACCCAATTAAAATTGTAAAACCCATCAAAGCTTCTTTGATAGATATATTGCCATTTGCAATTGGTCTATTTTTTGTTCTTTCTACTTTTGCGTCTATATTTCTATCCCATATGTCATTGATTATGCAACCTGCTCCTCTCATTAATATTGAACCAATCGTGAAAAGTGGGATGAGTTTTAAAGACAGGATAATTGAATTTGAATATATTAAAATTACCCACCATGATGGCAACAGAAGCAACCACCAGCCTATAGGTCTATCAATTCGAAGAAGTATTAACCAAAACTTTAATTTTTTTGGTAACTGAGAAATTATATTATTCAAAGAGATGTCTGTATGGTTTTCCATAGCTATCAGTAGTTAATTTCTTTTATAAATAATAGCTTATAAGTTACAATTGAGTAATACATAATAGGAATCAAAATGAAAGTTTACTCTCCATCGATAAGAATTTTTTTAAACATCTCATTTGAAAAAGCTGATTTATTCAAAATAACTGATAAGCAGGCTCATTATCTCATAAATGTAATGAGAGTAAAAGTAGGAAGTAATATATTAGTATTTAATGGATTCGAAGGCGAGTATAGAGTTGAAATAGTTAATAAAGGTAATAACAATATTATTTGTAAGGTTATAGAGAAAGTAAGAAACCAACAAAATGAACCTAAGCTTAATTTAATCTTTTCATTAGTAAAAAAAGATAGAATTTTCAACATTTTAGAAAAATGTACTGAGTTAGGTGTAACCTGTTTTTATCCTATTCTGACTGAAAGAACTCAAAATTATAATTATAATATCAAAAAATTTGAATCGTATGTTATTGAAGCTTCTGAGCAGACTAGAAGATTGTCAATTCCGAAAATTATGCCTGTTCAAAAAATTAATTCTTTATTAAATAGTTGGAATAAAAATGAATCAATTTTATTGTGTAATGAAAATGAGGGAACGTCACTAATGAAGATAAGTAAAAGTATGTCAAAATCAGCTTCCATATTAATTGGACCAGAGGGAGGGTTTTCAGAAAAAGAACTACGAGAGTTTTCTAACTTTGAATTTATTACATCAATTTTATTGGGCCCAAGAATTTTACGCTCAGATACTGCAGCAATTGCAACAATTGCATCCTATCAATCTATTTTTGGTGACTGGAACTTATAATGAAAAAAGATGAAATTATAGAAAAAAAATCGCAGTTAATAGAATATTTTCGCAATAAAGAAACGCCTAAAAAAAACTGGATGATTGGTACTGAGCATGAAAAATTCATTTTCAATTCAACAAGCTATGACCCTGTCTCTTATTACGGTGAAAATGGAATAGAAAAATTACTACTCATTTTGAAAGATAATTCTGGATGGAAAGCAATATATGAAAATAGTAATATAATAGGATTGATTGCTGATGATAATAGCTCAATTTCACTTGAGCCTGGCGGGCAATTTGAACTTTCAGGAGCTGCTCTAAAAAATCTACATATGACATGCCTAGAGACAGGAACTCATTTAAAAGAACTTAGTAATGCATTAAATAAACTGAACTTAGGCATGGCTGGTTTTGGTTTTCATCCACTAAGTTCCAGGGATGAATTTAATTTTATGCCTAAAGGTAGATACGAAATAATGAAGAAATGGATGCCTAAAGTTGGTTCTATGGGTTTAGATATGATGCTTAGAACTTGTACTATTCAAGTAAATTTAGATTATTCCAATGAACTTGATATGGTAAGAAAGTTCAAAACAGCAATTACCTTGCAACCTCTAGTAACTGCTCTTTTTGCTAACTCACCTTTTTATGAAGGGAAACCATCTAATTTTCTGAGTTTTAGAACTGAAGTTTGGAGAAATACAGATAAAGCAAGATGTGGAGTACCCAATTGTGTTTTTGGTGATAATTTTGGATATGAACAATGGGTCGATTATTTACTCGATGTACCAATGTACTTTGTTTATAGAAATGGACGTTACTATGACGTTGCAGGAAGTTCTTTCAAAGACTTTATAAATGGTAAGTTAAAAAATATAGAAGGTTTCAGACCAACAATTAAAGACTGGGAAGATCATATGAGTGTTGCATTTACAGATGTAAGGTTAAAAGGATACTTGGAAATGAGAGGTGCAGATGGCGGACCATGGGATAGAATTTGTGCCCTGCCAGCAATTTGGGTAGGTCTACTCTACGATGAAAGCGCATTGAAAGCGTCTGAAGAAATAGCAAAGAAAATAACTTATGAAGAGGTTATTGAAGCAACTAATTTAGCTGCAAAAGTTGGATTAAAAGGTAAAATTGGAAAATTTAAGCTTAATGAAATAACTAGTGAGATTTTAAATATTTCAAAATCAGGGCTTCATAATCGCAACGAAGTAAATAGCATTGGTGAAAATGAAACTGGATATTTGTCACCACTTTTTGCAATGTTAGAAGCAAAAAGAACACTAGCAGATGAAATGCTTGAAAGTTATTACTCCAGTTGGAATAAAAGAATTGAAATGGCATTTAAAAATCAAATGATTTAATTATAAACTAAACAAATTAATAAATTTTGTTTGCGAATACTAGAAACTTTAAAAAATGTCTATAAATTAGATATTATAGCTTGTCTTAACTGCATGACATGTTTATTTTGCAAATAATATCTAAAGAAATAAACAATATGAGTACGGAAAATATTTAGTATGAAAACTGGTAAATCGAAATTTGTTTTTTTAACTTTTTTAACAATTATTATTTCTTTTACAGGAATAGCCGTCGCTAATGAACCACTGCCATGGCAAATGGGCTTGCAACCACCAGCAGGAAGTATTTCTGTAATGGCAAATGACCTTCATAATTTATTGTTAGTTGTAATTACTGCAATTTCAGTTTTTGTTTTATTTCTTTTAGTTTATGTTTGTGTAAAGTTTAGGGCTGACAAAAATCCCAACCCATCAAAGCGGACCCATAACAGCATTTTAGAGGTATTATGGACGGTTATTCCTGTTTTAATACTTGTTGTTATTGCAGTTCCTTCTTTTCGTCTGCTTTATTATTTAGATAAACAAATTGAACCAGATATGACAGTTAAGGTAACTGGGGTTCAATGGTATTGGAATTATGAATACCCCGATCAAAATATTGCTTTTGATAGTTATATGATCAGTGAAGAAGATTTGAAACCTGGTCAAAAAAGATTGCTTGATGTGGATAACCCACTTATTTTACCTGAGAGTTCTAAGGTTAAAGTTTTGATTGCTGGCAATGATGTCATGCACTCCTTTTTTGTGCCATCCTTAGCTGTACAAGAATATTCAGTGCCAGGTAAATTAAATGAAGTATGGATGGATATACCTAAGGGTGAAAAAACATATTACGGTCAATGCAATCAAATATGTGGAATTAACCATTCATATATGCCCGTGGTTGTAAAAGTTTTATCAAAAGAAAATTATGATAATTGGCTAAAAAATGCAAAAATTGAATTTGCAAATTTAGATACATTATCAGAAGAAAATATAGTTTTGGCTGAAGTGAAGAATTAAAGGAGAATATAATCATATGAGTACTGCATCACATGTAGACGATCACGGGCATGATGCTCCAAAGGGGTTCGTTCGTCGTTGGCTTTATTCTACAAACCATAAAGATATAGGTACAATGTATCTAATTTTTTCTATAACAGCAGCGCTCATAGGCACTGGCTTATCAGTTTTTATGAGAATGGAACTTGCTTTTCCCGGAGTTCAGTATATGGCAGATGGTCATATGTGGAATGTTTTTACTACTGCACATGGGTTAATAATGGTATTTTTTGTAGTAATGCCAGGATTAATAGGAGGTTTTGGTAACTGGTTTGTTCCTCTTATGATAGGCGCTCCTGATATGGCTTTTCCAAGAATGAATAATATTTCATTTTGGTTGCTGCCACCTGCATTTTTATTATTATTACTTTCTGCAGTTGTTGATGGTGGTGCTGGCGTTGGATGGACAATTTATCCACCTTTATCAGGTAAGGAAGGCTCTCCTGGTATGTCCATGGATTTAGCCATTTTTTCACTGCATTTAGCCGGCGCTTCATCTATTTTGGGCGCATCTAATTTTATCACTACAATATTTAATATGCGTGCACCTGGAATGACACTTCATAAAATGCCATTGTTTGTTTGGTCAATGTTAGTTACAGCATTTCTATTACTATTATCACTTCCAGTACTAGCTGGTGCAATTACAATGCTTTTAACTGATCGAAATTTTGGAACAGCTTTTTTTATCCCCGAAGGTGGTGGAGATCCTATATTATTTCTTCATCTATTTTGGTTTTTTGGACATCCAGAAGTGTATATAATGATTCTTCCTGCTTTTGGAATTGTAAGTCAGATAATATCAACCTTTAGTAAAAAGCCAGTTTTTGGCTATCTTGGTATGGCATATGCCATGGTATCAATTGGAGTTGTTGGATTTGTTGTATGGGCTCACCATATGTATACAGTTGGAATGGATGTAGATACTAGAGCTTACTTCACTGCTGCAACTATGGTAATAGCAGTTCCTACTGGAATTAAAATTTTTAGTTGGATAGCTACAATGTGGGGCGGATCAATTGAATTCAAAACACCGATGTTATGGGCACTTGGATTCATTTTTCTTTTTACAGTTGGAGGAGTGACTGGTGTTGTTCTATCTAATGCAGGGTTAGATGTAGTTCTTCACAACACATATTATGTTGTGGCTCATTTTCATTATGTTCTTTCACTAGGGGCTGTATTTGGTCTTTTTGCTGGCTTTTATTATTGGTTTTCTAAAATGACTGGCTGTGAATACAGTGAAAAGCTTGGGCAACTTCATTTCTGGGTAACTTTTGTAGGTGTTAATTTAACTTTCTTTCCTATGCATTTTTTAGGTTTGGCTGGAATGCCAAGAAGGTATGTCGATTATCCAGATGCTTTTGCTGGTTGGAATTTAGTTGCTTCTATTGGTTCATGGATAAGCGTAATAGGTGTTGTAATATTCTTTGTGACAATATTTGAAGCTTTTAATTCTCGAAGAAAGGCTGAGAATAGTCCATGGGGTGAGGGTGGCACAACAATTGAGTGGTCAACAACATCTCCACCGCCTTTCCATACTTTTGATGAATTACCTAAAGTTAAATAATCAATTAGATTATGAGGCCAATAAATTTAACATCCGAAAATAGTAATCAGTTTTTCTATATACCAAATGTATTTGATTATTTAGAGTTAATGAAACCTAGGGTGATGTCTTTAGTTATTTTTACAACCATAGTTGGGATATATCTCGCTCCAAATCAAATTCATCCAGTATTAGCTATGTTTTCTATTTTAGCAATTGCCCTTGGTGCCGGTTCTGCGGGCGCAATAAATCAATGGATTGATAGAGATATTGATAAAGTTATGTTAAGAACTAGAAATCGACCTATCCCATCTGGAAGGGTAGATCCAGCCGAAGCTCTTACTTTTTCCCTAGTGACTTCATTAATTTCAATAATAATTCTTGGACTTTCATCAAACTGGTTTGCTGCAGGGTTGCTTTTTTTTACAATATTTTTTTATTCCGTAGTTTATTCAATATTTTTAAAACGTAAAACTCCTCAGAATATAGTTATTGGAGGAGCAGCAGGCTCTTTACCACCTGTAATAGGTTGGTCAGCAATGACTGGAGATATTACTTACTTACCAGTTATTTTATTTATGATTATTTTTCTTTGGACCCCGCCACATTTTTGGGCATTGGCACTTGTAAAATCAGATGATTATCAAAAGGCTGGGATACCTATGATGCCAAACGTTGTTGGAGAACCATCAACAAAAAACCAAATGTTTATTTATTGTTTTTTTGTTTTTATATGTTCAGTAACACCATATTTATTTGGATATTCAGGACTTTTTTATATTATTAGCGCTTCTTTATTAGGTATTATTTTTTTATTTTTGTCACTATCATTAATCATATTCCCAAAGCGTAAACTGGAAATGCAACTATTTGGTTACTCAATATTTTATTTGTTTGGCATATTTTTTTCTCTTGTTATTGATAAATTAATTAGTGGATCTTCTTTGTGAAAAATAGAGCAATACCTAAAACTGCTGAGCAACTCAGGAATATAAAAAGAAGAAGTAACTGGAGTTTTCTAATTATTATTTTGTTAATATGCCTAATATTTTATCTAATGACAATTTTTAGAATGATGACTTAGATGAATATAATTGATAACAACAATACTTTAAAAAAACAAAATAAAAAAGTTATTATTACAATTTCACTTATTGTTATAGGTATGCTTTCTCTATCATATGCTGCAGTTCCTTTATATGATATTTTTTGCAGAGTGACTGGTTTTGGCGGAACAACACAAATAGCTTCATCAGCACCAGGTAGTTTTGGTCATCCAGATATAAATATTAGGTTTGAATCAAGTGCTACATCATCATTAGATTGGGAATTTTACTCAAAATCTAAAGTTGTAACCATTCCAATTGGGGAAGAAAAAACAATTTTATATTTTGCTAAAAATAATAGTAATAAACCGGTTGTAGGCACAGCAACTTTTAATGTTACCCCCGCTAAAGCAGGACAATATTTTATGAAAATAGACTGTTTTTGTTTTGTTGAACAATTACTAAAGCCTGGAGAAAGTATGGATATGCCAGTTACTTTTTTTATTGACCCAGAAATATATAAAGACGAGAATGTCAAAGAAGTAAATGAAATTACTCTTTCATATACTTTTATGAAATCTATGGATCAGTCACTGGTCAACGGTAGTTAACTTTGTGTTTCATTTGAGGAGAAATTATGAGTAGCAATAACCACTCTTATCATTTAGTTGAACCAAGCCCATGGCCGGCAGTAGGAGCAGCAGCAGGCTTTGTTCTTGCAATAGGTGCAGCTATGTATATGCATGAATATGCATATGGGGGAATTACTTCATTAGTAGGTTTTGGTCTGGTTTTTCTCACAATGTTTTACTGGTGGAGAGATATTGTTAGAGAGGGAGAGTTTCAAGGCCATCACAGTCCTATCGTTCAAATAGGATTGAGGTATGGAATGATGTTATTTATAGCATCTGAGGTTATGTTTTTTGTTGCTTTCTTTTGGGCTTTTTTTGCTTCTTCTTTATTTCCGGTTGGAGGTGTTTGGCCACCAGAAGGGATTAAAACATTTGATCCATTTGACTTACCTTTAATTAATACGCTTATTTTATTATTATCAGGATGTACAGTTACTTGGGCTCATCACGCTCTTATAGAAGATGACAGGTCAGATTTTTTATTAGCTTTATCCCTTACAGTTATTCTAGGAATGTTTTTTACTTTTCTTCAAGGATTAGAGTATATGCATGCACCATTTGGATTTACAGATGGTATTTATCCATCGGTATTTTTTATGGCTACGGGATTCCATGGTTTCCATGTTATAGTTGGAACTATTTTTCTTGCAGTATGTTTGATTAGAGGATATTTGGGGCATTTTACTAGTTCTCAGCATTTCGGTTTTGAAGCAGCTGCTTGGTATTGGCATTTTGTCGATGTAGTATGGCTTTTTCTTTTTATCTGCATATATATGTGGGGAAGTTAATATAGCTTTGATATTATTGAAATAAAGATTAATTGTAGACTAAACTGTTCATAACTACTTGGAGCTATAGATTTAAATTCTTACTTATAGAAGTTATGTTTTATTGGAGTAATAAGAATTGAGAATTTATTTCAAGCCATCTATTGGTCTTACTTTATGTACAATACCTTCGTTAATAGTTTTGTTCTTATTAGGTTCGTGGCAAATTCAACGTTTAAGCTGGAAATCCGAGTTAATATCTAATTATAATATTAATTTTTCAAAAGATCCAATTTCAGTTGATGAACTACTTCACAAAAATGAAGAAAAGAAATTTAGAAGAGTAGTAATTAGTGGAAAATATGATCATGAAAATGAAATACAGATCATTGGTAAAACTTATGAAGGTAATGCTGGATTTCATATTATTACCCCTTTTATTTTAACAAACAATGAAATTATTTATGTAAATAGAGGATGGGTACCTAAAAAATATGTAGATAGAAATAAAAGAGAATTTACCTTATTTGAAGGTAATACAAAAGTTATAGGTTTAGTTAGACTTCCACAAAAAAAAGGATACTTTGTTCCTGAAAATGAACCACATAATGGGTTTTGGTTTACCATTAAACCTGATGAATTTAATTCACATTTAGAAATTTCTGCAGATACTAATTATTATATAGACGAATTAAATATTGACGGAAAATTAAAATTGCCTATGCCAGCAAATGGTAAAATTCAAATACCCAATAATCATCTTCAGTATGCTATCACTTGGTATAGTTTAGCAATTGGACTTTTACTAGTTTACATAGCATGGCATCGCCAAAATGGATATTTTAGGATAAATTAATTAATGTCTAAAGTGATTTAAAAATTTTTCAATATAGTATACAAGCAATTATTAGAAATCTCATTAATTAGAGGTATTATTTAATGAAATATTTATCTACAAGAGGTTCCCAAAATAATCTTTCTTACGATCAAGTTTTATTACAAGGACTTGCTAATGACGGTGGTCTATTTGTGCCAAGTTCATGGCCTAAATTTTCTATTGATGAATTGCAGGATATGTCAAAATTAGACTATTCTGAGCTTGCATGCAGAATAATAAACAAGTTTACAAATGACAATATTAGTTTAAGCAACCTAAATAAAATATGCATAAAAACGTATAAAAATTTTCAAGGACCAGATATAGCGCCCTTGAAAGAAATAGGAGATAATAATTATATTTTAGAGCTCTTTAATGGCCCTACTTGGGCGTTTAAAGATTATGCAATGCAATTTTTAGCGAATGATTTTGAAAGGGCACTAAAATCTAAAAAACAAAATTCACTCATACTTGGAGCAACAAGTGGAGATACTGGTTCAGCTGCTCTGCAAGCATTTTCTGGAAAGGAAAATTTAGATATTTTTATACTTTTCCCTAAAGGCAGAGTTTCTGCCATTCAAGAAGCTCAAATGACTTCTATTATTGAGACTGGGGCTAATGCCGTTCAAATTGACGGGGACTTTGATGACTGTCAGGAAATTGTAAAAAGTATTTTCAACGATATACAATTTAGAGAAAAGGTTAATTTATCTGCAGTTAATTCAATAAACTGGGCAAGAGTAATTCCTCAAGTCGTATATTATTTTTATTCAGCTTTTAAACTTGGTTCCCCAAATCAAAAAATTTCTTTTTCAGTGCCCACAGGTAACTTTGGAAATATTTACGCTGGTTGGTGCGCAAAAAAAATGGGGTTACCTATTCATCGACTAATATGTGCTTCTAATAAAAATAATATTCTTTCTAGATTTTTTGATACAGGAACTATGAAAAGAAAAATAGTTGAACCTTCTATTAGCCCATCAATGGATATCCAAGTATCAAGTAATTTTGAACGGTTACTTTTTGAGGTTTATGATAGGGATTCACTTAGAGTAAAAGAAGATCTTCAAAAGTTTAAATTAGAAGGTGTTTATAAAATTCCACAAGATAAGTTAAGTAGTCTTAAAAAATTATTTAGTTCTTATTATCTTGATGACAATGGTATTTTAGAAGAAATAAAAAGAGTTTATAACAAAGCAAAATTTATAATAGACCCTCACACAGCATGTGGGACATTTGCAGCCGGTAAAGTGAGGCTAAATAATAATCATGATAAAGAAATACCAATTATTTCTCTTGCCTGTGCAAATCCATGTAAATTTCCAGATGCTGTTTATAAATCTATTGGAATAAGACCTCGATTACCTTTAGAATCAAAAGATCTAATTTCAAAAGAAAGGCATAGTCTGGATGCACCAGCTGATGTTGTGGCTATTAAATCTCTCATTGAAGCAAAAAAAAGATATAACTAATTAGGCGTTGCCAAAATTATTTGTTATTTGACTAGGCTTTATACCTAATTCATTTAAAGAATTTTCCCAAACACTATTAAGGTTAGTGCTAAATACTATTTTAGGAGTTGCAGGTACAGTAAACCAACTATTTTCTTTTAATTCTAGTTCCAATTGACCTGAGAACCATCCAGAATACCCAACAGTTATTATAGATGAGGTTGGACCTTTCCCAGATGCTATTTCTTTAATTATGTCTATACTGCTTGTCATTCCAAAAGACTGGTTGATAATTTTTGTATCTGGGAGAACATGGTCATTTGAATGAAGCACAAATCCCCTGTTTGTATCCATTGGACCACCAATTCTGATATTTTTATTTGTATTAATATTTTTTGTATTAATAGACATTAAATCACAAAATATCTTAAAATCTACATTTTGATTTATTTTATTTAATACAAGACCCATTGCGTGATTTTTATCGTGTGAACAAATAAAAATGACAGATTTAAAGAATCTTTCATCTGTAATAGCGGGAGTAGCTATTAAAAGTTGTCCTTCAAGAAATTGTGACATATATAAAACCTTATACATATTTTATAAAACTAATAATAATATTCAAGAAATTAGATAATTTAATTTTAAATATTAAAAATTTTAATGAAAAAATCATCAATTAAATATTTAATTACTTTCTTCATTATAATATATAACCTCCCTGTTTTAGGGATTACATCTGATTGGAAAGTTAGTAATGCTGGAGAAAATAAAATACTCCAAATGAGGTTGACTTCTTCAACTAATGGAGTTGAAGGTTTAAAAAAAATTCCGATTTCATTTGAAGTAATTACAAACCCAGGATGGAAAATATATTGGAGATACCCAGGTGACTCTGGCTTACCAACAGAAATAAAATTTAATAATTCATCCAACGTTGAAAATTTTAAAATTTTTTGGCCTGCTCCATTTAGGTTTTCTACTTTTGGCTTGGATACTTTTGGATATGAAGGGCATATTATTTTACCCATTGATATAATACCTAAAATAAAAGATGAGAACATAAACTTAAATGCTCAGGCAAGTTTGCTAGCATGTAAAGATATATGTATTCCATTAAGTGAAAACCTATCATTACAAATACCCAGCGTGTCAAATAAGCCAAATAAAAATGCAAGGAGCAGGGCACAATTTATGTCTTTGGTTCCAAAACTTGATACTCGAAAAAATGATTTTTTAGGTCAAGTTTATTTATCTGAAGATGGTATTTTATTAAATAATCCAAAAATAATAATGGAAAATTTCGACATATTTGTGGAAAATGATTACGGTATAAATTTTGGAAAGCCTAAAATAAAAGGTAAGAATATCTTATTGCCAAAATTAAATGAAAATTTAAATAATTTTGAGAATAATTTATTTAAATTCACATTCGTGAGTAATGAATTAAGCTTTGAAAAAAATATTACTTTAGATAAAAATTTACCAAATATTAATCTTAACTTATTTTTTGAAATAATTTCTTTCATAATGGTGTCATTTCTTGGAGGGCTAATTTTAAATTTTATGCCTTGTGTACTACCTGTGATTTCATTAAAATTAACATCAATTATTAATGAAAATGCTATTGAAGTAAACAAAGTCAGGAAGGCTTTTTTATTTACTTCAATTGGTATCATTTCTAGTTTTTTGCTATTAGCTTTAATATTAATTTCACTAAAGTATTTTGGACATTCTATTAGCTGGGGTTTACAATTTCAGAATAGTTATTTCTTAATAGTAATTTCGTCTATTATATTTGCTTTTGGATTGAATATGTTTGGTGTTTTTGAAATTAACTTACCAAACAAATTTTTAAAATTAATCTCTAAAGAGCATCAAGGAAATCTAGATGACTTTTTTAGAGGTTTTCTAACTACTTTGTTGGCAACACCATGCTCAGCACCATTTGTTGGAACTGCAATAACATATGCTTTTTCTGAAAGTTATTTATATATGCTTATTATTTTCTTCTTTATGGGTTTGGGTCTTGCATTTCCGTGGTTATCAATTGCTATTTTTCCAACAACTTTGAGTTATTTACCTTCTCCTGGTAGATGGATGGTTCAAATGAAATATTTATTAGGTGCTGGACTTATAGTAACCTCAATATGGATATTTTCAATCTTCCTAACATCTATAAACTATAATTTTTTACCATCCAAACAAATCAATAAAAGTGAATTTACTCTATTGTGGGAAAAAGGCTTTGCTCAAGAACTTGCAAACAAGGGAGAAATTATTTTAGTTGATATTACTGCTGATTGGTGCCTTACATGTAAATTAAATAAATTTACTATTTTTAATGATAATTATTTAAATCAAGAAATTAAAAAAGGTAATATTAGGTTTATGCAAGGAGATTGGACCTTGCCAGATCAAGAAATACTAGAATTTTTAGGAGAAAATAAAAGGTATGGTATTCCTTTCAATATTATATATGGACCAAAAAATACTGAAGGTGTAATATTGCCTGAAATTTTAACAATAAAATCAATAATGAGTGCAATAGAAAAAGTTCATTAAATAGGATTAAAAATGTTTAAATTAACAGATATCATTCATTGCAAACTAAAATATAAAAATGATAGTGATGTGCATGAAATTAAATTAAATGAACTTATTTTAGATAAAAATATTGTAATGTTTGGTGTTCCTGGAGCATTTACACCCACTTGTTCAGCTAAACATTTGCCCAGTTTTGTTCAGAACCATAGTAAAATTTTTTCACTTGGCATTGATGATATAATTTGTGTTTCTGTTAATGATCCTTTTGTAATGCATGCCTGGGGTGAATCTAATAATACAAATAATAATATTAAAATGATGAGTGATGTAGGTGGTTATTTAGCAAAAGCTATGAGAATTGAAAGAGACTTTGGCCCCAACTTATTAATGAGAATGAAAAGATTTGCTATGGTAATAAAACAAAATGAAATAAAAACCTTTGTTGTTGACGAAAAAGGAGATTACGGAAAAACAAGTGCTGAAAACATTATTTCTCTACTAAAAAAGAATTTAAACTGATAAATTGTTTTTTAAACCCTCTCGCGCAAGCTCATCTGCTCTTTCATTTTCAATATCTCCTGAATGTCCTTTAACCCATACCCATTTAACATTATGAATTTTAATTAGTTCCTCAAGTTTTTCCCAAAGCTCTCTATTAGCAACTGGTTTCCTTGCAGAATTTATCCAACCCTTTGCTTTCCAATTTGGTAGCCATTTGGTTATCCCATTAATTACATACGTACTATCAGTTTTTACTAGAACATCAGACGCATTTTTTAAATTTTCAAAACCTTTAATTACTGCTGTCAATTCCATTTTATTATTTGTTGTTTGAAATTCACCACCAAAAAATTCATTTATCTCATTATTTTGTTTTATAATTACACACCATCCTCCAGGACCAGGATTCCCACTGCAAGCTCCATCTGTAATGAAGGTAAATTTTTCCATTTAATTAATTCCTAAGCTTTCTAAGCCATCAAAAAAAAGAACCTTTTCATAATAATTTTGGGGGTTTAACTTGTTAACATTTGCATTTGAAGGAGTATTATACCAATCAAATAACCTTGTTAGATAAAATCTTATTGCAGCTCCTTTGGATAATATTAATAAACTACTTTTTTCTTTGTTGCTTAATTTTCTAACACTCTCATAGCCTGTAATCATTGATTGAGCCCTTTTAATAAGAAAATCATTGCTTTCATTGAAACACCAAGAATTTATACAAATTGCAAGATCGTAAGCTAAAATATCATAGCAAGCGAAATAAAAATCAATTATTCCACTGATTTTTTTTTCAATAAAAAATACGTTATTTGGAAATAAATCAGCATGTATACTTCCTTTTTGTAAATCTGTTGGCCAATTATTTACAGTGTTAATAATAATATTTTTAATTCTTTTAAAATTGTATTCATCATTATTTTTTGAACTATTTATGCTTTTATCAAAAAGGTTTAACCATGAATTATGCCCAAGATCATTCTTCCTTATTTCGTTAAATTTTAATCCTTGAACATGAAAATTAGCAAGTGACTTTCCTAATTCATAACAATGTTCTGGATTAATGTTCTTAATTGAATTCCCTAATAAAAAACTAACTATTAGAGATTTCTTTTTTTTAATATTCTGAAACTTTATGCCAAATTTATCACTCAATGGTTTGGGACAATTAATACCATTCTGCTGCAAATGCTCCATCAGATTAATAAAGTATGGAAGATCTTTTTCATTTACTCTTTTTTCATATATAGTAAGTATATAATTATCCTTATCAGTGATAACTTTATAGTTTGAGTTTTCAATTCCTTCCTCTATTTCAACCAACTTAATAAAATTGCCAGCGTTATACTTCTTAAACAGCTCTTTTATTTGATCTGATGAAACTTTAGTATATACAGCCATTTATTTATCTAAAACTTTAGGTAGTTTAAAATATACATTTTCTTGAATAGAATAGTTTTGTATTTCTTTAGTGTTATATAATTCTGAAAATTTATTTCTTATTTCTTCAATAAGTATTTCAGGTGCCGAGGCTCCTGATGAAAGCCCAATATTATCAACTTGATCAATTTCTTTCCAATTTATGTAATTTACATCTGAAATTAAGAAAGACTTTTGGCACCCTGCTTTTTGAGCAACTTCAACTAATCTTTGAGAGTTAGAAGAGTTTTCAGATCCTACGATAAGCATAATATCTACAGCTGGTGCTAGCTCCTTAACAGCTTGTTGTCTATTGGTGGTAGCATAGCATATATCTCCTTTTTTGGGTCCAAGAATATCAGGAAACCTATTATTAAGAACATTTACAATTTCTTTTGTATCATCAACTGATAATGTTGTTTGACTTAGCCACGCAAGATTATTACTTGGTGCACTTACATTTTCAGCTTCATTTTTTGTTTGAATTAAAGTAATGCTACTCTCTGGAACTTGACCCCTTGTACCTTCAATTTCAGGATGTCCGTCATGTCCAATTAAAAAAATATGATAACCATTATTATGAAGTTTGAGAGCTTCTAAATGAACTTTTGTTACAAGAGGGCAAGTAGCGTCAAAAACTGATAACTTATTTTCTATAGCATTCTCAGAAACATTCTTTGATACACCGTGAGCAGAAAAAATTATATTAGCATTTTTGGGAACAGAATTTAAGTCTTCGACAAAGACAGCACCAGCATTTGATAGTCTTTTAACTACATGCTTATTATGGACTATTTCATGTTTAACATACACAGGTTTGCCGTATATTTTTAATGTTTGTTCAACAATCTTAATTGCTCTTTCAACACCAGCGCAAAAACCTCTAGGAGATGCTAGAAATAAGTTCTTATTTTTTTTTGTTAAATTACTTATATTACTCATTTAAAGTCACCTAAATTATAAAATATATATTAGGTAATGATAAAACTAAAAGTTGTTATGCATTAACGTTTAAACTTTTTGATGATTCTAAGATCATATCATTTGATCTCTTTTCGTTAATTTCTTTGTTCAAACATTTTTCAGATGCGGATATTGATAAATCAACAACAATATTTTTAACATCAATAATCGCTTGTTTTTCAGCTGCTTTAATTTTTTGTTTTATTTGATCTTCTTGACGCAAAATGAACTTATTAGTATTTTCTTCAGCAGATTTTTGAAGATTCTTAGCATTCTCTTGCGCCCTTAATATGATATTTTTTGCCTCTTCTTCAGCTTCTTGTTGGAGAATCTTGTAATTATTAAGAACTTCTTTTGCTTCTTGTCTTAAAGCTTCTGCCTCTTCTAATTTTTTTTGAACTTCATCAGCTCTAGCTTGTAAAACATTCACAAACGGTTTTGCACCGTATTTCCATGCAATGGCACAAAATACTATAAATCCAAATGCAACCCAACCTGCTTCATCAATAGCCATCATTTAGTTCCTATTTTAAATTTTTAATTTCTTCATTGATACTTTTAATAATTAAATCTTTACTAATTTTTATTCCAGAGACTTTATCAGAAATTAAAATCGCAATTTCTGAAGAAACCTTATTTGTGACTTTCAAACTTTCATTTTTTGCTTCCAAAATATTTTTTTCAGCCATAGCTAGTTTTTTCGAAAGTTTATCTTTAGCCATTTTTTCTGCATTTAGTAACTCTGCCTTACTTTTTTCAAGAGTTTTTTTAACTATTTTCATAGCTTTTTCTTTGGCATCAGAAATAGATTTGTCTTGGTTATCCTTATTTTTCTCAGCGGTTTCTCTTGCCTTTTTTGCTTCAAAAAGATCATTATCTATCTTTTCTTTTCTATGGTTTAATATTTCTGACATTTTTGGAGTAACATAGTACTTGAGGACTATATATGTAAAACCAAAGGTCAATATTAACCAAAATATCAAACTAGGATAAGTTGATACATCTAGTTGAGGCATCCCCTCATTACTTTTACTGGCAGCGAAAGTAATATTTGAATGAAATAGAATATAGAATAAAAAAGTTAATTTAAATTTTTTAAGCACTTAATTTCCAAGTCAATAAGTAAATATAAATTAAAAAGCAAACAATATTAAAAATGCTACTACTAGTCCAAATAGACCTGTTGCTTCAACTAAAGCAAAGTATAAAAAAGCAATAGCTCTTAATTCACCTGACATAGATGGATTTCTTGCCATACTATTTACAATTCCTGAAAAAAGGACACCAAGCCCAACTGCAGCTCCTAAAAGTGGTGCTACTGCTAATCCTGCTGCTATAAGTTTTGCTGCTTCTGTTTCCATTTTATTTCTCCAA
>MDTC01068442.1_pt1 | contig 24943 bp, 20 predicted proteins | sample 811181 | NCBI WGS metagenome assembly MDTC01 (sample SAMN05326644, study PRJNA326480) | marine metagenome | isolation source: seawater | place: Pacific Ocean: North | collected 2011
AAAATATAAATTTTGCTCTAAATAAAAAAAAAAACAAGGAATAATTAATAAAAACCCTACGCCAGTTGGTACTTTATTTGAGAAATTATTCCAAATTTTAATATATAAAAAGTTGACTAACAAAAATGTGGATAAAAAAATTAATTTCATTGTTTTGATTTACTATTCATTTTTATAATAATTATTTTTAATAAACAATTCTATTGATAACTATAATATTAACTGTAATTTAAATTTACTTTTGATAAAACTATTTTATGTCTGATAAACTAAATTTAATTGGTAAAACTTGGAAATTCGATGATAAAGTTTCAAAAAATTTTGATCAACATGTGAATCAATCAATTCCACATTACGCTGACCTTCAGAAATATTTGGTTCAATTATCTGAGTGGTTTTTAAAAGAGAATAGTATTGTTTATGACTTAGGGTGTTCAACAGGTGAAACCATTAGTCAAATTTTAAAACTCAAAATTACATCAAAATTTACAATAATTGGCATAGATAACAGTAAAAAAATGTTAAATCTTGCAAAAAAAAAAATTTCAGAGATGGATAATAAAAATATAAAAATTAAATTTATTAACTCAAATTTAGAAAAAAAAATTAAACTTAAAAAATCAAATTTAATTTATTCAATACTTTTATTTCCTTTTATACCTTTTGATAAAAAAAATAAGTTATTACGAAATATATTTTTAAATTTAAATGATGGTGGTGCATTAATCTGTGTTGAAAAAATAAGATCTAAAGATAGCCTATTTGAAGATATCCTTAATCAATTATATTTTGACTTTAAACTAAGTAAGAAGTTATCTGAAAAAGAAATAATGCAAAAAGCAAAAAGTTTAAGGTCAAGCATGTATTTGTGTGATGAAAAAACCACTTTTAAAAATTTAAAGTTTGCTGGATTTAAGAAAACTGAAATTTTTTTCAAATGTTTTAATTTTATAGGATACATAGCTATAAAATGAAATCAATAGACATAAATGATTATAAAAATTCTTTAAAACTTAAGTTATCAAGTGTTATACCTGGGGAATATTTTGATAATTATTTTAATGCATTTACTGCTTCTTATAATGAAATAATAAATACAGTAAACAAGGATGAAAATATTTTAGATGTTGGATGCGGTGGTGGTTTGCTTGTAAATTATTTAGATGTTTGTGGTTATAAAATTGAGGGTTTTGATAATTATTTATACAATCCACATACAAAAGCAATTAATGAAGTTGTTAATGATAAAGGATTAGTTAAAAATTCAAATATTAAAGATTTTAAATTTACAAAAAAATATGATGTTATTTTTATGTCAAATGTAATTGAACATATAAATGATTGGGAAGACAATTTAAATATATTAATAAATTATCTTAATCCGTCAGGAAGAATTATTTTATTACTACCAAATTACAGTTTTCCTGTTGAACCACATTTGATGCTGCCTATTATTTATAATAAAGAAATTACATATAAAATTTTCAAGAATAAAATAATAAACTTTGAAAAAATACATAATAGAAAAGGGATATGGGAGTCGCTAAATTTTATAAAACTTAAGGATTTAAAAAAATACTTTAATAAAAATGATTTTGAAATCAAAAATGATAAGGAATATTTTATAAGATTAATAAAATTGAAAGTACACAATACATTAACCAAAAATATTATTCTTAAAAAAAAAACAAGTTTATTTCATAAATTATTGATTTTTGTATCAAGAATTTTTTTATTTTTAAGATTATTTGATTTATTTAAATTTCTTCCAATATCTTGTCACCCAGACATTAAAATTATAGCTTTTAAAAAATAAAATTTAAATAATGTATGTATCTGTATTTATTAGTATTAAACATACCTTATAAGTTTAGATTTAAATATTTATGGCTAGTTAATTTAAAAAATTGATGATTATAAAAAAAACATATATTGAAATTTTATTACAAATAATTTTTATTATTGCAATTTTCCTTCTTTTCTTCTTTGAAAAGTTAAATTTATCAAAAATTTATAATATTTTTTCATTTAATAATTTAGATTTAATTTTCCTTATATTTTTTAATAATTTAGCTATTTCAATATTGTTCTATTTAACACTTAGAGTGATAATTAACAAAAAGTCAAATATCTTTAAAATTTGCTCAACCTTTTTGGAGGGAGGAATAGTAAAATTAATTTTTCCTGGTGGAGATTTGATTTACAAATATATAAAACTTAAAAATATTGGTAATATTAGTGTTTTACAATATGCAATTAGCCAAACTTTTTTATCTATCTCTTTTAGATTGTGTTTTTTTTTATTAGCACTAATCCTTGGTCTTGTAAAAATTTTTGAAATTAAATCAAATATTATAATTATAATTATAATATTTATTTTTATAATGTTTTTTCTTTTGTATTATTTTAAAAATAGAATTTACAAATTTATTAAAATAAAAATATTAAGTTTTAAAAAAATAAAGAAAATTTTAACAGAGTTATCATCTATAAAAAAAATTATTTATTTAAAGAAAAAAAATTTTCTAAATATTTTTTTACTTTTTTTTATTCTTTCTATAATTCAAAGTTATAGTTTTCATATAGCAGCGAATAAATTTGGAATGGAGATTAGTATAATTAACTCTTTTTTTGTCTATATTTCGTCCATTCTACTGACTGCTTTTTTTTATTTTAATTTCATTGGAGTTTTTGAAATTACACTTGCTTTATCTGCAAGTTTCATATCTCAGGATTATTTTGATATGGTTTTAATAGGATTCAGTCTAAGAATTTTAAATATAATTGCAATATTTTTTTGGATATCTTTTTTTTCAATTGCTAATTTAATTTTTAAAAAAAAACAATACAATTAAAAAAATTTACAAGTTAGTTTTAAGATAAAATTATAATTAAATTTCCAAATCTAAAAACTTATGTCATTTGTAGTGATTAATATTTAATAGAAAATTAATTTTTATTTAAATTACTACAAAGAGGATATTGAAGATTAATTGAAAAAATTTAATTTGTTGTAGCAGGTTTATCATTTTTTAGGACGGTCACTAATATCATAAAAAATGACACAAAAAAATATGGTGTAGAAATTGAGTTATTTACAACGTTGGTAATTAATAAAATAAAAAATGAGAAAAAAATATAATGCAAATTATTTTTTAAAATTAGAATATTTAATTTTTTATAAATAAAATAAGTTAAAAATATAAATGTACATAGGTAACTTGATGAGCCCATAAGACCTGTATTTAAAAATATATCTATAAAACCACTCTCTATATTTCCCCAGCCTTCAAGTTTTCCTATATATAAATTTCTTCCACTTGAATTGAAAATTTCACTTAAATTATATACTATTGAGTCAAATCTTGGTTGTATCATATCTGCATAATTAATAGATCTCAAACCTGTAAAAAAAAATTTATTTAATAAAATTATTATTGGAAAAAAAATACTTACTATTAGAATTATCCGTAAAAAGAGTCTATTTTTAATATTCTTTAAATATGTAAAAAACCAAATAATTAAAGATATCAAAAATATTAAAAATGCAAGTCTTCTAGCAAGAAAAACAATAACTATAACACAAGAAAGTAAAGTAATAAGATATAAAATAAAATTAAATTTTTTATTCTCAAATTTTAATAAATTGTCAAAAGTTTCCTTTTTTAAAATTAAAGTTGCTAAAAAAAAACTAACAACAAGCACGTATGATGCTAATGACTGATAAATTTCAACACCAAAGATTGACGTACCATATATAGAATAAGAAACTTTTACCCCATAAGATAAAATCGATAATGCATGTAAATTAATAAAAATAAGTAAGCAAATTAAAAAGCCTTTAGAAAAAATTTTAAAATGAGTATTATTCATTAAAATCAAAATCATAAACAATCCTATCAAACTACTTGATGCGCTTAATGACTTTATAGATGATGATAATACAAATAATATCAAAGCATTTATGATTACTAAACATCCACCTAAGATAATAAATTTTAGATTTTGTTTTTTATCTTTAAAAAAAAAATAACAAAAAAAAATAAATAAAAATGGCAATATAAAGGGAGATGATAAACTATGGAGATGATATAAACTTGGAGTGTATCCTGGGTATAGAGTTAATTTATCATTCCAGATAGTATCACTATAATATACATTGAAATGAACAAATGGTTCAATAGTTATAAAAAAAAATGGTAATGCAGATAAAAAACCTAACAAAAAAATAACTTTTTCAATACGTTTGTTTAAATAATGCATATTTATAATTTTAAATATAAGTTAATAATTTTGTTTCCATATCATTATTTAAGAATTAATTATAATATTATCTTTAAGTTTGAACTACATATTAAGAAATGTCTAAAAAAATTATAATAAATTCTGAAAAACAATTAATAGAATATTTTCAAGATGCAAGCTTAAGAATGAAAAAAAACTCAGTCTTATCTTTTGAGAATAGTCTAAAGTTAGGCTCCAATATTTTATTTGAAGGAAAAATAAATTTAGGAAAACATAACATAATCGGTCAAAATTGTTTATTAAATAATACTAAAATTGGAAACAATAATATAATCAAAATGTCATCCTTTATAGAAAATTCAAAAATTAATAATCATAATATTATTGGTCCTTTCGCTTATGTTAGAGATGAAACAAAAATAAACAACCAATGTATTATCGGTGCTTACGTCGAAATAGCTCGAAGTTCTATAGGTAATAAATGTTATGCTTCTCATCGTGCCTTTATTGGTGATGCCACAATAAATAAGAATACAATCATAGGCGCAGGTACAGTTTTTTGTAATTATAATTTTATAACAAATTCAAAATCGATTACAAAAATTGGAAAAAATTGTAAAATTGGTTCTAATGTGAGCATTATTGCACCAGCTAAAATAAGGGCGAACACCATTATCCCAGCTCATACAAAATATAAAAAAAAATAATCTATCTATCTTTCTAGGCTAAGGTCATTAACAACTTTTGACCATTTTTTTAAAATCACATTTGAAGAAAAGTGTTTATTGAATGCCTTTAATGCGCTAAGACCCATTTTTTTCTTCCATTGCTTATTATTTGCTAGTTTAATCAAAAGATTAGCCAATGAATGCTTATCACCAAATTGGGTATTAAACCCGTATGATAGAGAATTCATTCTTTTAGCTATTTCACTATCTTTTTCTACAACACAAATTATAGGTTTTCCCTGTTCCAAATATGTAGCGATTTTACTAGGATATGAATATTTATAAATTTTTGGAACTAAACTTACTAATCCAATATCAGAATTTTTAATCATACATTTTACGGTTTCAATTGGTTGATAATCAATAAATTTAATATTCATTTTTTTACTTTTAGCTTTCTCTATCAATTTTTTTTTTTTAGTACCTTCGCCAACAATTAATAATTCGATATCTTTTCTATTTACTATTAGACCCATTGCATCAATAATAGTCTCTAGTCCCTGAAATCGTCCAATGTTACCTGTAAAAATTATTTTAAGTTTTTTTTTTGATTTAGTTAACAAGCAAACTCTTTTATTTTTATAATTCTTATTAATTTCTGAGGAAAAATTATTCATTATTTCTATATTATATTTTTTTCCACATTTTCTTTTACGTAAAGTATTGAGCATATCTTGAGAGTGTACCAAAACTAAATTGGCATTTTTACACGTCCAATTATCAATTTTTGATAATAATTTAATTAGTTTATAATTTTTAAAATCTTTTGAGACTTTATTTCCAATTTCAGGATTTACATCCATACAATAATATATTAATTTCGATTTGATTAATTTTGCAGCAATTGTTGAGAAGAAACCATTAAGAATAGGTGGTATTGTTGTGACTATGATAACATCATATTTTTTAATCATGCACTTAATTAAGATCCAAATACCTAAGTAAATTGCATTTATTATCCTTCGAATTGGACTATAAGTTTCATTTGATAATCTCAGTCTTCTTACATTTATATTTTTAACAATTTCAAAAGAGGCTGGCTTAATAGAATTTTTATCAAAAACATATGATGGCTGAGAGGCAAGAACATCTACTTGATGTGTTTTAGATAAATGCGTTGCAATATTATGCACAATATTTGAACAAGAACTTTTATCAGGCCAATAATAACGATGTGTTATAAGAATTTTCAATTAACTATTTTTTTTCCAAACTACTCTATTTACATAATCAGTATAGCTGTAAATAATTCTTAAAACTTTTTCACTAACATTTGGAACATTGTAATCTGGCACTAGATTTAATAAGCGGTTTTTTCCTTTTTTTTGATTTTTTAAAATTTCTAAACCTTCAATGACACGACTAGCCTCTAATCCTACCATTATTACAGATGTTTCTTCCATTCCTTCTTGCCTCTCATGTGTTTCTCTAAGATTTAGAGCAGGAAAATTTAGAATTGACGACTCTTCTGTAATAGTACCACTATCTGAAAGAACTGCTTTAGCATTCATCTGCAGATACATATATTCAAAAAATCCAAATGGTTTACTAAAATTGACTAAAGGATGAGTTTTGATACCAATTTCATTAATTTTTTTTCTTGTTCTTGGGTGTGTTGATACAATTACGGGAAGTTTAAATTTTTCTGCTATAACATTTAATAAATTCTCAAGTTTTTTGAATAAATAATCAGACTCAATATTTTCTTCTCTATGCGCACTTACTAAAAAGTAATGTTCTGCCTCTAATTTTAGCTCTTTAAGAATATTTGAAATATTAATCTGTGAGGAATAATAATTTAAAACCTCAAACATAGGGCTTCCAATTTTTATTATTTGATTTGTAGGCAAACCTTCGTTTAATAAATTTCCTCTTGCTATATCACTATATACAAGATTAATATCTGATATATGGTCGATTATTTTTCTATTAATTTCTTCTGGAACTCTTTGGTCAAAACAACGATTACCAGCCTCTATGTGAAAAATAGGAATTTTTCTTCTCTTTGCTGGAATTACTGCCAAACAACTATTGGTGTCTCCTAAAACTAAAATTGCATCTGGTTTTTCAATGGCAAATAAATTATCTACTTTTCCAATAACTTGCCCTATGGTTTGGGATGGAGTTTCACCAGCAGCTTCAAGGAAATAATCTGGTTTTTTAATTTTAAGTTGTTCAAAAAAAATTTTGTTTAACTCATAATCAAAATTTTGTCCTGTATGTATCGTCTTGTGAACACTGTTTTTATCCAGTTTATCAATTATACGAGAAAGACGTATAATTTCTGGACGGGTTCCAAAAATAGTTAAAATTTTAAGCATGAGAATTTTTCATAGTTATATTATTTTTCAATTTCTTCATATTCATTTTATCTAAAATCAAACATTTCTTTAATCATTAATGACCAAGTTTTAGGCATAAAACCAGTAGCCTTACGAAAGCTAAATGAATTTATAGAACGGTCAATTACCATTTTTTTATTCTCAGGAACAATATCTATATTTTTACCGTAAATGTTTTTTATTAACAATAGCAAATCATACTTGCAGATAGGATCTGCTGAAACATGATATAGTCCCGTTAATTTATTATTTGGAAGAACATATTCATTAACAATTTTAGCAAACTCAATAACTGTTAAGCCTGAAAAAATTGCCTTTTTATATCCCTCAACAAATTTATTTTCTGATAAGAACCATTCTAAAAGTCCATAAGTATTTTTATATTCATGACCTATTAAAGATGTTCTTAAAGTAATTGTATTTCCACAAGATACCTCTCCTAAATATTTGCTACGACCATATAAATCTGTTGCATCTGGTAAATCTTTTTCTAAATAGTTACCTTTGAGTCCTGAAAAAACACAATCTGTACTAATATTTATAAAACGTGCACTATGACTTGTGCACAAATTTTGTAAATAATGAGGTAAAAGACTGTTTAGATATATTACTTTATAAGTATTTTTCATTTCTTTGGACTGTTTTACTATCCCAACACAATTTATTACTATATCTGGGTTTACTTTATGAAATACCCTTTCCAAATCTTTTTTGTTTTCGACATCAATATTTTTAAATAAGTGATATTTGCTTGAGCCCTCAGGTGCCTTAAAAGTATCGGAGGATCTGATAGTAGCAAAAATAGAATGATTGTTCTTTTTTAATAAAAAAGCTAACAAAGAGTTTCCTATCATTCCACTCGCTCCTATTATTAAAATTTTTTTCATAAAATTAAATATATATTTAAATTTTATTTTTATCTTTGTTATGATAACAAAAGTACATCTTTAGCTAGCTTTTCCATAATTTTATTTCTAGAATACTGCAAACAAAAACTCTTTCGATCAATATATTTTGGTCCATTTAGTAATTTTTGTAATCCAGCTTTCATTCTTTCTGTATCTCCTGGATCAAATATCTCTACACCTTTAACCTGATCACGTAAAAATTCTGCAGCATATCCTTTAACCCCAGCTAGTATTGGTTTACCTGTTGCAGCATATTCAAAAATTTTTGAAGGTAAAACTTTATGAAACGAATTAAAATCGTTAAGGTGAAGAAATAAAACATTTGCCTTTTCATATTCATTTATCAAATCCTCTCGTAAAATTGGTTTTAAAATTTCAATATTATTTTGTGCCCCAAATATTTTATTATTGGTTAATAGCTTTCTTGCAGAACCATCACCAATTAATCTAAAGTTAATATCTTTTAATTCACTAGCCACTCTTGGAATAATTTTATGTAACCCTTGTCCATCACCGATATTACCCGCATATAATATAACAGGTATTTTTTCAGTTTGATTTATTGAAAAATTATTTTTGTAAAATAAATCATCTACCCCATTTGTGTAAACTGTTGGAGATAATTTTGGTGAAATTTTTTTAAAATGTTCTAAGAAGCCAGCAGATACTACGTTTATTCGGTTGGCTGAACAAAAACTCCATTTTTCTAATAATTTAAATATAGGCATTACAATTTGTAAAGGTTTTTTCGCGTGAATATTGCTCATTGCGTCAGTAAATAAATCTCGTATATCTAAATAAAGTTTTGAATTGGTTTGTTTTGCAACCCAAGTGGCTAAAATTGCTGTCATTAATCGACCTGAAGTAGCTAATACAATATCCCATTTTTTTTTGTAAACAAATTTTTGAACTGACAAACTAAATAAGGCAAAAGCTTTTGATTGGTCAAAAATACGATTTTTATGTCTAGGTAAAATAAATCGAGAAATAGACACTTTGCCACTAACCTCATGTTGTAATGCTGAGATATTTAATGAATGATAACGATTTGGCAGTGTAGTTAATACATCAATTTTAAGTTCAGATGGCCCTTCTTTAATTAAAGCATCAACTATTGACTTAGCTCTTAATGCACCTGGTCCTATGTCGGGTGGATAAAAAAAACTTAATATTAAAATTCGCATTTTAATTTAAATAAGTGCTCCACAAAAGTCGAGAGCACCACGTTGAATTAATTTTTCTTTAATTTTGAAATTTGTAAATTCACGATGATTTACTAAAATACATAAAATATCTGCTTGCTCAATTGCATCTGTAAGGTTTGACAATGAAAAATTTTTATATGATTTAATGTTCGGCTCAACTACCTTAATTTCGAATCCATCTTCCAGCAAAGTTTCAACTACTTCCAATGCTTTTGATTCTCGTAAATCATCAATATCTGGTTTAAAAGTTAATCCCAAGCAGGTTATATTTGGTTTACCCCCATTTTTTGAAATATATTTATCTGCATAAGCTTTAATTTTATTAATAACCCATTTGGTTTTAAAGTTGTTAACTTCACGAGCTGATCGAATTAATTTTGTATTTTCATTATCTTGAGAGATGATAAACCAAGGATCTACAGCAATACAATGGCCCCCAACACCTGTTCCAGGTTGTAATATATTTACTCTAGGATGTTTGTTTGCTAATTTAATTAAATCCCACACATCAATTCCTTGTTTGTCGCAAATCATTGATAGTTCATTTGCATAAGCAATATTTAGGTCTCTAAAGCTATTTTCAGCCAATTTACACATCTCAGCAGTCTTAGCATTAGTTTCAAAAATTTTTCCATCTACAAAAAAACTATAAAAATTAGATATTTCTTTTGTTGATGAAGATGTAAGACCTCCAACAATACGGTCATTTTCAACTATTTCTTTCATTATTTTTCCAGGCAACACTCGCTCTGGACAATATGCTATATGCACATCTTTCAAATTTGTTCCACAGTCACTTAAAGTCTGTTTTATCTTTTCGGTTGTGCCAACTGGTGAAGTCGACTCTAAAATAATTATATCACCAGATTTTATGAATGAAGCGATACTTTTAGCTGCAGATAATACATGCTTAATATTAGGTTCTGGTGCACCGCTGTTTTCATGAAATGGTGTTGGAACACAGATCATATAAATATCACTTAATTGTATCTTATTAAAAGCTTTCAATTGACCTGTTGAAACAGCTGATTTTACAAATGTGCCCAAGCCGGCTTCTACAATATGAATTTTACCTTCATTTATGGTTGATACAACTTCCTCATTTATATCAACACCAAATACCGAAAAACCTTTGTTAGCAAGAAGAGCTGCTGTTGGAAGTCCAATGTAACCAAGTCCAATTACACATACGGTTTTATTTTTCATAGCTTAATTACTATCAAATCGTACTTAAAACTTCTACTATATGCTTACAAGCTGTACCATCTCCGTAAGGGTTATGTGTTTGAGACATCTTTTGATAATAGATTTTATCATCAAGTAAAAGAGATACACCTTCTACAATCCTTTGTTTATTTGAACCAACTAATTTAACTGTTCCAGCTTCAACTGCCTCTGGTCTTTCTGTATCATTTCTCATTACTAATACTGGTTTACCTAAGCTTGGAGCCTCTTCTTGGATACCCCCACTATCAGTTAGAACTAAATATGAATATTTTAATAGATAAACAAATAATTCGTAATCTAATGGTTTGATTAAATGTATATTACCAAAATCTTTAAGGATATCATAAACTGGTTTTTTTACATTTGGATTTAGATGCACAGGATATACAAAATGTATATTGGGATATTTAGATGCTAATTCTTTTATGGCTGAACAAATTTGTAAAAAGCCATCACCAAAATTTTCTCTTCGATGGGCAGTAATTAAAACAAACCTTTCACTTTTCCAATTAAAAGATAAATTTGCATTTAAAATATTTTCTAATTTTTTTCTATAATCTTCTTCTTTGTCTAGCCTTTTTAAAACCCAATTCAATGCATCAATAACAGTATTTCCAGTTATTGTTATTAAAGATTTATCAACTCCTTCAGATATTAAATTTTGCTGACTTGATTTAGTTGGTGCAAAATGCCATTTTGTTATTTTACTTGTTATATGACGATTAAACTCTTCAGGGAATGGTGTATTTATATTAAATGTTCTTAATCCAGCTTCTACATGTCCAATTGGTATTGACTCATAAAATGCAGCAATCGATGATGCTAAAGTTGTTGTCGTATCACCATGAACTAGTAGTACATCAGGTTGATATTTTTTTAATACATTTTGCATTTCATTTAAAATTAATGATGTTAAACTTGATAGATTTTGATCCTCCTGCATTAAATTCAAATCAATATTTGGTTCAATTTCAAATATTTTTAAAACCTGATCTAACATATGTCGGTGTTGTGATGTTACACATACATTCAGCTCAAACAGATATTGTTTTTCCTTTAATGCATGGACAAGAGGTGCCATTTTAATCGCCTCAGGGCGTGTCCCAAAAACTAGCATGATCTTTTTTTTTTTCATTTATAATAAAGTGATTATTAATGTCTCTTATTATTTAATTAAAGTTTTTTTATTTTTAATTTATTTCTTTCGTCAATAAAAATTTTGAACCATAGTTCTATAGATAACATTGATAAAATAGTGTAAGAATAATCTTCATATCCCAATTTATCTTTTAATAAAATTTCTTGTAAACTATCGTAGTTAAATATTCCTCTTTTATCAATTGCCTCTTTGCTTAAAATACTATTTATATACTCTTTTAATTCACCATGAATCCAGCTTTTGAGTGGTGTTCCAAAACCTGTTTTAGATCTATAGATTACTTCTCTCGGTAAATATTTTTCCATAGTTTTTTTTAATATGTATTTTCCATGTTTGCCATTTTGTTTATATTTTACAGGAATTGTCGATGCAAAATCTACCAATTCATTATCAAGAAAAGGTACTCTTATCTCAACTCCCTCTTTCATGCCCATCTTATCTGTATAGTTTAGATTATGATCTGGTAAAAAGAATTTTAAATCTAAATTTAGCATTTTATTCAAATTACTAGTTTCTTTAGGAAGTCGTTCTAATTCTTTTTTTAATTCAAATGAAGTATCGTGATTTTCATTTTCTAAATAATTTTTTACGTTATAGGAAAATAAATTTCTTCTTGCGTCTTTATCTATCCAGTTAAAATAGCTGATGATTTTATCGTTACCATCTAAATCGAAATATCTAGTATATTTTTTTAATCTTCTTATAAAATTTGAACTAGATGGTAACTTTTGAATTATCTCTTTAAATTTGGTTCTTAAAAATTTTGGTATTTTACTCATATAGCTATCAATCTCTATTGCTTGATGCCTTCTATAACCTGAAAATATGTCATCACCTCCAGCACCAGATAAAAGAACTTTAATTCCATATTCTTCTTTTGCAATTTTAGAAATATACGATACCAACATAGGGGCTAAGTCTGCTTGGGGTTCATCCAAACAATATATCATCTCCTCTATGTCAAAAAATATTTTATGATTTATATCTATTGGATGGACATCTATACCAAGATGTTTACCCACTTTCTTTGCATAAAAGTAATCATCAGCCATCCCCAAATCACTTCCTGCTCGAATAGTAAATGTCGGTAATTTAACTTCTGTATAATTTTTAACATACGCAACAACAGCACTAGAATCAAGCCCGCCTGATAAAAATGCTCCAACTGGGACATCACTTACAAGTTGATTTGAAATTGCATTTTTTAGTTTCAAATCAGTAGTTTTGATAATCTTTTCAATGTTTGTTTCTTTTGTTTCTTTATATGAAGTTTTAAAAAATAAATCTTTTTTTACAATAAGACTGTTTTTTACAATTAGATAATGCCCAGCCTCAAGTTTTTTTATAGCTTTTAAAGGAGTAGAAGGTGAAGGGTTCCATAGATAATTCAAATAGTTTTCTATAGCAGCGTAATCAATATCAAAGGATATATCCTCTAAAGTCATTAGAACTTTTAGTTCTGAAGCAAAATATAATCCTGAAGTTGTTTTTGTATAATAAAGTGGTTTTGTTCCAAACCTGTCTCTTGCAATTATAAGCTGGTCATCTTTTTGGTCGTATATTGCTAGTGAAAAAATACCATTAAGTTTTTCAAGAAAACTATAACCATAATGAATATAAGAATATAAGATAACTTCAGTGTCACTATTACTTTTAAATTTAAAATATTTAGATAGCTCAGATCGAAGTTCTTTAAAATTATATATTTCTCCATTATAAACTAATGAATACCGTTTATCTAAACTAACCATTGGCTGATGTCCTAATTTTGATAAATCTAAAATTGATAATCTTGTATGACCTAAGCCTATAGATTTATCTTCATTATAAAAATCACCAAAATCATCTGGGCCACGATTTTTAAGCAAGCGAATTCCATGATCAATAAACTTATCATTAATTTTATTGCTAAATTTATGTTTACTAAAACCTACTATTCCACACATTATTTTTTAAGCCTCTTATGACATTTAATTTATAAAATTAATTGAGTAATAAATACTAAAATACAAAAGATAATTATTTTATTTTATTAAATTTTATTTTTGGTAATATTACCACGATATTTTAACACATAACCCTTCTTTTTTATCTAAGGCTACTTTCAGGCGCTTTGTTTCAATTTTTTTACCAAACTCTGGAGAATAATAACTTTTTTCAACTTGAGCTTTACCAGTTGTCACCTCAAAAATTACCTGTCGACCATTAGGCAATTTAAGATCCCAACTACCCATTTGATTTTTTAAAACATTAATTTGCGGATGAAGATGAAAGTAAGCAAAAGCATTTTTGAAAAATCCCTCTATTTGATCATTTATAATTAATGAGGATTCAAAAAACTTCCAATTACGTCTATGAATAGGTTTTCCAATAAGCCGTTTGTAACCATCATGAGCACAAGTAATATTTACAAAGTCTTCTAGCTCATCTATTTTAAGATTAAAAGGATACGCGCGTCTAGCTACACGAAATCCATTCCATACTTCTGAAGAATTTTCTTCATTTACGACAACTGTATTATGTGCTTTTGTACTTCGTTCATACTGTCTGACTGAACTACTTCCATATTCTGATACGCCGCTATTAATTAACAATCGTTGACCAAATAAAGAAATTTCAAATGATAATGTGTCTGCGTGTGCATGACCGGGCATATAATCCGGTCCTATTGGAGCAACATCTAACAATCCTATCAAATCATTAGAGGAAATTCGTACGTAACCACTATCTGCCAAATGTGTAATTTTATCAAATTTAGTATAACTATAATTTATTCCTAATCTTTGAGCATATTTTTTTAATTGATTTAGTTTTGGCGCAATTTCAAGTGCAGCATCATTAAAAAAAGCTATGCCACCATCAGGATGTGTCATAGAGTCTAACCACATAAGCATATTTTTTATAATTTGTGTCCATCTATTTAAATGTAGCTCTTGAATAATTTTTGGATAAGTTCGTGAAATATTAATAAGATCTAACAAATCCTCTATAAAAATTGCATGATACATTGGGCTTCGCTCGAAATTTCCACCATCATTTAAAACTTGCTCTTTTAATTCATTCTCTATAATTTTTAATCCTCTTTTCAACCAAATTTCAGATTCTTTACTTAAAAAAAATAAACCAGCAAAAACTAGTGCTTTAGCATTAGCAAATAAATGATTACCAAGAATATGCCATTCAATTCTTTTATTTAACCACCGCGCCTGAAATACTAAGCTCTGCGTACAAATATTTGAAAGTTTATTTCCTGCAAAATACCATTTAATCCAATTCACAATTCTTAGTGATGTTGGATAGGGTTCCCACCCCACGCCTTTGCCTACTTTATTTTCATTTACCCAGCACTGTAATAATTCATTATGCCAAATTTTACGATGCGACGATCCAATTGCATTTAAATCATCAAAATAATGTAAATTATAACGCCATAACTTTGAAACATTGTGATTATTTTCATTCCAGCCAATTTTTGATAAGGACTGGGATTTATTTAAAAATTTAAATGTATCTTCATTAAATAAACTTTGTTTTTGTTGAATTGGTAAAAAAAATTGATTTTTTAAAACTCTTAAATTAGGCGCCGTAGTTCTATCTATATTTGGTCTTATTAAACGAAACCAAATTCTGTGATAAATTTGCTTGGCTTTTAAGTAACGAATTGTATGAAAATATCGAGAGATCAATAATTTATTTATTTGCTAAGTTTATAGAAACTCTACTAACTTCAAAAATCTCATCTATTGATATTGGAGATATATTGTTTCCATTAGAAATTCCATCAATAAAAGCTTTGACGCATGCTTTTTGACCTTTATCTTGACTCCATAAATTCATTTTTTTAAATCCAGACCATCCATATCCATTTAATTTTTGATAATTATCTAATTGTAAGACACCACCTCCAGCAAATACCTCCAATCTTTCTTTGGGAAAAGCTTTCGAACCATTGGCAAAATAATGTATTGTACCTATAGAGCCATCTTCAAAACCTAATTGAATAGTAGCAGTATCATTTGTTAAACTATCCATATGTTTAATTTGATAATTAGTAATAGTTTTGCCAACTAAAAAACGAAGTAAATCTATAAAATGACAAGCTTCACCAATAATTCGCCCTCCACCAACCTCTAAATCTTGAGTCCAGTGATCGCTCGCAATTTTACCAGCATTGATCGTCACAATCATTGTTTTTGGACCATTGGTGTAATTTAATAAATTTTTGATTTTTTGTACCTGAGGTGCAAAACGACGATTAAAACCAACCATTAAAACATTTGAATTTGAATATGCGGCTTCAATCTCATCTAATTCTTTTATTGTCAGACATAAAGGTTTTTCAACAAATACATGTTTTTTAGCTTTTAAAGCCTTTAAAATTAAGCCTGCATGATTATTATGTCGAGTAGCTATAACTATTGCATCAGTTATATCATTGCCAAATAAATAATTACTATCCGTTGTCGTTTCAGCAAAACTATATTTATTACCCACATGAGCTCCACTAACTCCTGTGTTAGAAGCAATACATATTAATTCAGAATTAGTAACTTTAAATGCTGGAATTAAAACTGATGCTGCATAATTTCCTGAACCTAGAAAACTTACTCTTACTTTTTTATTAATGCTATTATTATCAGATTTTATAATTTCATCGTTTTTTGATAATGGTACTTTTCTCGAAGCTTTAGTTATCTCCATACCAGGATATTTTAGTAAAATTCCCAATGAAGGCTTAGAACTTACAATAAGTTCATATGCTTTTTCAGCTTCATTGATATCAAACTGATGGGTTATTAATGGTTTAACATCTAATGCACCAATTGCCATCATATCTAAAACTGCTTCTAGATTTCTTTGCTCAGTCCATCGCACAAAACCTATAGGATAATCTTGACCTTTTTCTTCATAATTAGGATCATAGCGACCTGGTCCATATGAAGAAGAAACCTGAAATGTAAGTTCTTTTTTAAAAAAATCTTCTCTTGAAAAGTTAAGCCCTGTCACTCCAACTAATACTATACGTGCTCGCTTCCTACACATTTGTGCTGCTTGATGAATTGGTTCATTACTTTTAGTTGCGGCAGCTACAATCACAGCATCAACACCACGTCCACGTGAGAAAATTTCAGCAGCAGTCAATGGATCCTCATTATTAAGATCTACTACTTCAGCTCCAAATTTTTTTGCTAATGAAAGTTTGTCCTTATCAAAGTCTAGACCTAAAACTCGACAACCATTTGCACGAAGTAATTGGACTGTTATCAAGCCAACTAATCCAAGACCTGTAACTACTATTACTTCACCTAGAGATGGTTTTACTAGGCGAATTCCTTGCAATGCAACAGCACTAAGAACTGTAAATGATGCCTCTTCATCTGATACTGTACTGGGCACTTTAGCACAAAGATTTATTGGAACATTTACTACCTCTGCATGTTTGCCATTTGAAACAACTCTTTCACCCTTTTTAAAATTTTTTATGCCAGAGCCTATTTCATGAACAATTCCTACATTACAGTAACCTAATGGTAAAGGCTGGTCTAATTTATTAAATACTGTCTCAAGTGTGGGCTTTAAACCATCGGTAGAAATTTTATTTAAAACAAGTTTGACTTTATCAGGCTGTTGTCTAGCTTTTTTTATCAATCCCGCTTTACTAAATTCAACTAACATACGTTCTGTACCAGCTGAAACTAGGGTTTTTGACGTTTTAATTAATAAAGATCTTGTTGAAACATTTGGCACAGGTATGTCGACTATTTCTGTTATACCTTTTTTTAATGATTGAAGAATTTGTTTCATTTTAAATTTATTATAAATAATTATAAGATATAGTAATTTATCTTACTTTAAAAATTTTTTTCTAAAAAAAATGAAATTAAATAAGAAATTTTACTTATTATTTATTGCTGTGACTGAAATTTTGATAAAATGTAATAATATGAAATTATAAAAGATGAAATTATAAAACTATAAGGATGTAAATTAAACGTTACAACAGTTCCACTTAATACACACGCTAACGATATTGCTACTGAAATTTCTGGGTAATATTTACAAATATACCATATCCTCTTAAATAAAATAAAATAAAATAAAAAAGAACCTATAACACCTATCGTGCTTGTTATAACAACAAGTTCATTGTGGTAATATTTGGAAATTAGATCAGTATTAATTCTTATAGGGGTGAAAAATTCTAATAAATTAACTCTAGTATAAAATTCGCTTACTAAAAAAATTCTCCTACCTAACGTACCGGTATTAGGTCCTACATCTATATTGATTAAGTTTAAGTTAATAAGAATTATAAATATTTGGTAAAAAATAATAGAAAGAAATAAAAAACTAATAATAATTTTACTTAAAAAAACTAAAATATTTTTATTATTATTACACAAGATACTAAGTAAATAATAAATTCCAAATATGATTAATAAAACAAATATAGTAATATTATCTCCTCCAAGATAAAAATTAAAAGATAAAGCATAAATTACTAAAATAATGTATCGCTGTTTGTTTGTTGCTAATACACCAAGTAACAAAATAAAAACCATTGGGTAATACTGCAAATAATCATAAATTACAATTTCATTTATGAGCCAATTGTAATTATTATCTAAATAAAAAGGACCAATCATAGTTATAAAAAAAACTATCATAAACATCAGGGCAATCTTACGATTTGAGTTTTGTATAATCTGTGGCAAATTTTTATTTTTATTATGTAGGAACTTTTTTTTAAAATAAATTTCAAATCCTAAAAGTGTAAAAATTGATACGAATATTTTTATTATTAATAATAATTGTTGTAAGCCTCCTCCAATGATGAGGATACAAATAAAAGTTAATGAACAGAAAATTGTAAATAAAAAAATTTCTAAATCCTTATTTAAATTAAGTGCTCCTAATAAAATAAAAGGAATTACAAAAAAAAATGAGATAGGCAGAGTAAATAAGTATCCTGAACTAGCATATAAATTCCGTGAATATCCATCTAAATCAATGGTGGTCAGATCTTTGAAAGATAGGCTAATTGGAATAATAATTATTAAAAAAATTATTATCCATATTGGAAAAGAATTAATAGTGCTGGAATTTGTTTTCATACAAATTTTTATATATTTACGATATATCTTTTATTCATAAGTGCTAGAGTATTTATTTATAATCTTTCCATAAAATAATAAATATTGCGTAATTATTGTAAATTATAAAATGAAATTATTGTTAAGAATATTTCATATAAAAATTTTTTTTTAAGTTTTATTATTTTTTTAGAAAGAAATAATTTAATATAAGTCTAATTTTTAACTTTAACAAATTTCAACAAAAAATGACTGTCCAAATGTTGAGTAAGCTTTCCACGGAAGAAATTTTATATTTTTGTTTACCTCTAAAAATTCCTTTACAGCTTTTTGCTCTCCTTGATTCTGCTTTATACCTGGCTTAAAACAATACCAATCATCAAAAAGAATTAGACTACCATTAACTAGTAGTGGTTTTACAAACTTAAGTAGGCATGTGGTTGAGGAATATAAATCCACATCAATATGCAACATACCTATTTTTGGCATTTTTGATTGAAGATCATCTGTTAAAGATTTTTCATAAAATCCATCAATTATGTTATAATTATCCTCTCTAAGATTAGTATTTTTTTTTACAATTTTAATAAAATCTCTTCTACTAGTATTAAATTCTCCAGTTTTAAAAATACCATCTTCAGTTTCATTAGTTTCCGGTAGACCTTTAAAAGAATCAAATGCAAAAAATTTGCAGTTATGCATTTTTAAATATTTAGCTGCATTCACTGCGGCAGAAAAGGTCCGTCCAGAATAGCAACCAAATTCAAAATATGTTTGTGGCAATTCTTTTCCATTATTACCAGCAGTTTTTATATAGTTAATTCCTTCAACTATATGCGTAAATTTAAGTTTTTCATCAGAAAATAAGTAAGTTTTATGTGACAAAAATCTAAATCTATCAAAGAAAAAATAATAAAAATTTTTTAAAAACCTTTTAAGTGCAAGAGGCAGTTTTTTTTTATAATTCATTTAATTATTTTGTAGTTGATTAAAGATTTAAATTACTTAAATCTTACACGGAATCAATGAAAATAAAAAAAAATTACTTAACTTACTATTTTTTTTTAAATGGTAGTTAGATTTATCATATGAAAATTTTAATCTATTTTCCAATAAAGGACCACTATACTCAATTATGGGAATATTATAAGAATGATAAAGACATATTAGATGAAATTTCTTCAAAATCATATTACGCAAATAATTTTTTTAGCTTCTTGTTATCTATTCTAAAAGTTGATTATGTTTATTGTTGGTGGTGGCATAGAAGTTTTTTACAAATTATTATTGCAAAAATTTTAGGAAAAAAAGTTATTTGTACAGGTGCAATTCATATGTTTGATTATAGTGGAGGTAAAGATACATTTTTCAAAAAAAAATTAATTTATAGAGTATTATGTAAAATATCTCTTAAACTAGCAAATGCGAATCTTTTTCTTTCTTATGATCAAAAAAATCAGATTACATCACATATAAAAGTTAACAATCCAAAAGTTGTTTATTCTTCATTAGAAAGAGGTCATTTAGACAATTATCTAAAAATAAAAAAATATAGAAATCATAATAATCAAATAAATATAGCAAGTACTTTATGGTTAACAGAAACTTCTATTATTAGAAAAGGTTTATTTGAAACTTTAGATGCTCTTGAATTATTAAATGATAAAAATTTTACATTTTACATAATTGGAAAAAAAGACGATGGATATAGTAGTTTAGTAAAAAAGATTGAAAAATTAAAGATTAAAGATAAAATTAAAATTCTTACAGATTTACCTGCAATAGATAAGTTTAAAATTTTAGAAAGAGTTAATCTGTATATACAACCGTCACACTACGAAGGAATGGGAAATGCAGTTGTAGAAGCTATGTCAAGAGGGTGCATACCAATAGTTTCTAGATTTTCAGCTCAGCCCGAAGTTGTATCGGACTTTGGCTATGTTGTTAATGAAGTTAGTAAAGAGGAAATTGCAAGAAAAATTGAAAACTATTTGAATCTTCCAATTGAAAAAAAAAATATACTAAGAGATAATATTTTAGATTTTACACATGAAAAATTCTCTTACAATTTACATCTAAAAGAAATAAAAAATATCTTAAAATAAGTATTTAAAAGTTAATTTAGCTTTATAGAAATTAAAAAAATTGTAATATTGTTTAAAAAGATTATGAAAAAAATATCAATATCAAATATACCTGATTTATCAAAATCTATACCTAAATTAAATAAACTAATTAAAACAAGATGGATATCATCAGGTGGAAAAAGTGTTACTGAATTTGAGAAACTTTTCTCAAAAAAAATTGGTAATAAATATTCTGTAACAATGAGTAGCGGGACAACAGCTTTAATAAGTGCGATCAGCTGTTTAAAGACTAAAAATACAAAATATATTGCCCTTCCATCATTAACTTTTGGAGCTTGTGCTAATGCGATTAAATCTAATAATATTAAACCTATTTTTATAGACTCTGATAAAAATCATTGGAATCTATCCTTAATTGACTTAAAAAAAAAATACATTTCTTATAAATTTAAAATTTTGATTGTAGTTCATTTAAATGGATATAGTGCTAATATTTTAGAAATTAAAAAATTTTGTAGAAAAAATAATATAAAAATTATTGAAGACTGTGCAGAGGCACTATTTACAAAGTTTAAAAATAAATACGTTGGAAATTATGGAGATATTGCAACTTTTTCTTTTTTTGCAAATAAATTAATTACAACAGGTGAAGGAGGAATGTGTTCTACAAACATAAAGAAACTTCACAATAAAATGAGGATTTCTGCTTCTCATGGAATGATGCCAACTAAAAAATATTGGCATATATACGAGGGGTTTAATCATAGAATGACCAGTTTGCAATCAGTCATAGGAATAACAATGTTGTTGCAAGTAAATAAATTTATTCAAGCTAGAAAATTTAACAATTCTTTTTATTTAAAATATTTTAAGAAAAAAAATTACTTCCATTACATTAAACCATATGATGGTGACAATCCAGTAATGTGGTATTTTCCATTTATTTTAAAAGATAAATATAAAAATAAAAAAATAAAACTAATGAACTTTTTAAAAAAAAAGAATGTTGAGACACGGAGTTTCTTTTATCCATTAGATTCAATGAAAATTTTTTCAAATAAACAAATCTGTCTTAACGCTAATAATTTTTCTAAAAAAGGAATTTATTTACCTGTAGATCCTACATTGAAAGTAAATGATTTGAAATACGTATGTGAAAGCATTGATTATTTTTTTAAAATTAAATGATTTTTTCAAAAAAATTTCATTTAATGTATCAGAATCTATCTATCGTAGATGCAATTGTTTCAATTAAATATTATTTTAAGAATAAAAATAAAATTATAAGAAAATTACTTACAAAATACGGGTTTACAGGTGTTAATTATCTTTTTTTTGATTCTGGAAGGAATTGTTTATCATTTATATTGGAAAATATTAAATCTAATAAATCGTATTCAATAAAGAATGAAATTTTAACACCTTCATTCACATGTGAAGTGGTACCAGTGCATATTTTGAAATCTAATTATAAACCAATTTATTATGATTTATGCCCAAATACTGATAATTTACTTCGAATTATTAAAAAGAATGTAACCACAAAAACAAAAGCAATCATTTATCAGCATTCATTTGGAAGACATGATGATATTGCTGCGCTAGCAAAGTATTGCAAAAAGAAAAAAATATATTTGATAGAAGATAAAGCTCTATGTTTTTTATCTAAAAAAAAAAATCTTCAAGAACTACAAGGAGACTTTGCATACTACTCTTTTGAAACCTCTAAAACTATATCAACTAGAATGGGCGGAATGCTAATATTTAGAGACGATAAAAAATACGACCTTAAATATCAAAATAATTTTTATTTTAACTCAGTTTCTGACCTGCAAACAATTTTATCTTTAATAACTTATAATATTCAAGGATATTTTGGTTTTGGTATTCGTAAAATTTTAATAACTTTAAAATTTTTAAATAAATCAATTACTTCTCAAGATCTAAAATATCAGATTAAACATAAGCCAATTTACTTTGATTTAACAAGTTTACAGAAATGTTTAGTGATAATTCAATTAAAGAATTTAATTAAAAAAAATAAAATTTGTAAAAAAAATATTCTATTTTGGAAAAAATTATTACCTGATTTAAAGATAGAAAATATAAATAAATATAAATTTTTTTATCCTGTGAGATTAACTTATAATGGTATACACGCTAAGAAATTAAAAACAGAAATTAGAAATCTTGGTTTATTACAAGAAGTCTGGTTTGATGGTGGTGTTGGATCGCTTAATTTTAAAAGTTCGAAAATTGGTTTTAAGTTAAAAAACTTTAGATTTACAAAAAAATTTTGTAAGAATTACATAAATTTACCTACATTAGTAAGTTTAAATAAAGATTTCAAAAATAATATAAAATTAATGTTAGTTTCATAGAAGATCTAAATTATATAATCAAAAAAAGTATTACGCTATGTTAATTTTAAAAATTAATGATCTGTTTATTTCTAATTAAAATTATTAATAATATTTTCAATACCTTCATCTATGGATACTTTTTGTTTGTATCCTAATTTTTTAATCTTATTAATATCAGGACAACGTCGATTCGTTTGTCCAAAATTTTTAATAATTTTTTCTTTTATTCTAAATTTACAATTCATCTTTTTTAATATTTTTTTTATTAAAGATTTAATATTAATCTCGTCATTATTACCTACATTAAAAATTTCTTTATTTTTTTTACTTTTAAATATTAAATAAAAAGCATTTATAAAATCATCAATATGCATAAAGGATCTAGTATTTTTTGAGGGACCTATTATATCAATTACATTTTTATTAAGTTTTTTTGCATTTATAATCTTTTTAATTACCTCTGGAATTACATGATCATGTCCCATATTTTGTCCATATATATTATGTGGTCTTATAATAATTCTTTTTTTAAAGCTTTTTGGATACAAATTAGAAATCATTAATTCTTGAGCAATTTTTCCACCCCCATAAGAATACCTTGGATTCCAGATATCTGGGACTATACATTCAATTTCTTCATTAGTAGGTATACTTTTTGGCTTTTGATATACTTCTGATGATGAAAAGAAAAATATATTGTCTACTTTTTTTTTATGAGCAAACTTTAAAATATTATATCCTCCTGATAATAAAATATCTAAAACTTTGTCAGGTTGATTGTAAAAATTTTTAGTGCCATTAATAGCAGCTAGATGAATAATAGTTTTTATTTTATAATTCATTTTCTTAGAATTACTAACATCTCTTATATCTAAATTTATAATCTTAACGTTATTGTGTCGTCTAAGTTTTTCTATTCTTTTGTTGAGATATTTTTTTTTTAAAGCTCTTTCAAAATTATCAACTAAAATCAAATTATATTTTTTTTGTGCTAAAAAATTTGATAAATGATGGCCAATAAAACCAAGAGCACCTGTTATTAAAATATATTCTTTAGGCATAAGTTAAATAATTATTTGTACTTTTGGAAAAAGTATTCCAAAAATCATAGATTATTCCGTCTTTGTTTAGTTTTTTTTTTAGATTATTTATTCCAATTTTTTTTATGAATTTTGCATTATTCTGTATAATAACTAAATCATATTTTAGTTTTTTATTATATTTTTTTAACCCAATATTTTGAAAATCCTCATTTTCTACATTTGTATCCAAACCATATAAATCAATTTTATTATTAATGTTTTTAAGTTTTTTTATGATCTTAATCGCAAGTGAACCTCTTAAATCATTTGTGATTGGTTTTCCCTTAAATGCGAGACCAATAATACATACTTTATTAATTTTCTTAAGATTGATTTTTTTTGAAATTTCTCTTATTCCATTTTTGATCATGTTTTCATTGATTTTTCTTGAAATAAATATCAGGTTATTTTTTTTAATTTTAATTGATTCTAATAATATATAAGGATCTTTTTCAAGACAAGGTCCACCGACAGTACCTGGCATTGGTATATTAGTTCTAGAA
>MDTC01026118.1_pt1 | contig 24938 bp, 20 predicted proteins | sample 811181 | NCBI WGS metagenome assembly MDTC01 (sample SAMN05326644, study PRJNA326480) | marine metagenome | isolation source: seawater | place: Pacific Ocean: North | collected 2011
CCCGCCAGCTCCCCCTACTCGACTTCGTCGGCAAGGGGAGCGATGCACATCAAAGAAAACACTAGGTTATAGGTGAGGCTTTTGTTCTTTTGAGTATGACGTAAAAGAGCGTTTGGCCTGTATCCCTCCCCTTGCCGACGAAGTCGAGTAGGGGGAGGTGTCCGAACTTTCGTGAGGACGGAGGGGGTTGTCCTGCTTCCGTCATCAATCGTACATCATCGAACAGTGCGCCGCGTTTGTGCTGCGTAAAGTAATTGTTTGGGGGCTTCGACCTCTTGTACTGTCCCGTTGGGGAGCTTGTGGAGGGTCGCTGCGGGGTAATCACATTGAGAACCCGTTTGCAAACATCTCGCGTCTTGCCTGATTGCATTTCTGTAGAGCGTTTGTCCACATTGCGCGACGATGTACACGCGATCCCGAGAGAAGAACAAGCGGCAGCCGATATGGCTCGTCGCGTACGTGTCGTTGACAATGTACCAAAGCTTTCCGCGTCCCATCGGGTAACCTGCCTGACAGTATTCTTTGAGCTGCTTGGTGTTTTTGGGTTGGTGAATGCGCCCCCATCCTTTGTTGGGGTAAGAGGCATGAAAGCACACCTGGACCTGTTCTGGTCGTTGTCGCCAGACTTGCTCAGGTTCGGAGGAGAGGACGGCGACGCTGTTGACTTGTTGTGTTGGTGCGAGCCACTCGATACCTTTGTGGCGCTTCAAGTAGGTACGCGCAGCTTCACGTGGGGAGTCTGCTTGCAAAAGTGCATCGAGACCTGGTTGTTCCCACCAATGAAGAGCTCGCTGTGCTGTCTCTGTCTGTTCGGATGGGGCTGTCCGTTGGGGAAAAAATTTGGCCGTCTGGAAGCGAAGACGTGGAAGGAGGGAGTGATGGCTGGCGTATACGACGTCAGCTTGTTGCGCATGTTGTTTGCGGTTGTGTCTGCGGTGGGATGTGCGCGCAGCGTGCTCTGGGACGGTGACACGCACCGAACCAATGCATCCGTCTTGGAAGCTGTTGTTGAAGCTACATGAGCAGGTAAATAACCATAGACCTGCCCATGAGAGAGCCCGCTCCGCTCGAAAGCGGTGCCATAGTTGTCGAAGCTGTTGTTGTTTGAATAAAGGTCGTGACACATTCATCCTACTTTCTCCTTGCGCCAGAGTCCAAAGCGCTGCCCTGACGGACATTGAAGAACAAAGAGCGTGTACCCAGCATGTGCGGTGATGATGTTTATGTACGAGCTATGCAACAAATGCTGTGGATCATTGGGCTCTGTTTGCTTGGATACAAAGAAAAGAAGGAGGTCACGTGGGAAGAAATTCGCGTAATGTGTATGAGGTCGATGGTCTTGTTCGCGTTGTCGCTCAGTTCCTCATGTCCCGTAGGGGACGATGATGCCGTCCATGAAGTGGATTGGAGGGCATATTCTTGTCGGGCAGATTGTCAAAGAACGTAAAGTTATGTATGGAGACGTTCTTTCTGAGTCTTCATAGTATATGATAGAGATGGCAGGGGGGGGGATGTCAAGACCTTCGCGACTTCTTCCTTGAAAATAGGGGCTGTCTGGGGTATACCGCAGGAGTAGTTTATGTTAGGAAAGACGTGCTTCAGAAGTGCATTGACGTGAGATGTGATCTTTTTGAAAATGTACGTAAAAAGATCACATCAGCTCTGATCTTCTTGGGAGGAATCCGCAAAAGATCAGATAGGAAGGGAGTGAGCGATGTTGTCCAAGATCTTTGGTCGCAAAGATGGAATTCCACTTGAAGATAAGCTCTCAAGAGGGCGAAAATTTATGCCTTACATCTTGGGAGGAGCGCCTGATTCATGGGTCCTATGGGAAGAGAAGATCAAGATCGAGGCGGCCGAAGCGTTCATCAAAAAGTGGAATGAGGAGCACCCACCTGAGCTACGTTTGACCATGCACTTGTTGTTGTTGTACGCATGTGCAAAAGCCCACATGATGCATCCTCGTATGAACAAATTTATCGCAGGAAAGCGATACTACCAACGCAAAGGGATGTATCTCTCCTTTAGCGCAAAAAAAGAGATGTCGAGTCATGGTGGCCTGTTGATCTTCAAACGTCTCTTTTTACCCGACGAGTCTCTCGAAGATGTGATCATCGATATCCGCAAGAAGCTGACAAAAGATCGCACCGACGATATCAGCGGCCAAGAGAAAGAGACACTCGACTTGTTGAAGCTCCCCCGTCCACTCCTTATGGCTGGGATGACCGGCGTCAAAGTTCTCGACTTCTTTAACCTGTTGCCCGACTCCTTTATCGAACATAACCCCATGTTTGCAAGTATGTTTATCTCCAACCTTGGGAGTATGGGGCTGAACTCTGGTTTTCATCATCTCTACGATTTTGGGAACGTCTCGTTGTTCGGTGTGATGGGGGCACCCTCTGAGGAGCCTGTCGTCGAAGATGGTCAAGTTGTCGCGCGACGTATTGCGTCTCTCAAGTGGACATTCGATGAGCGCATTGAGGATGGCTTTAACGCCGCGCGAGCCGCTGGCGCAGTCACCAACTTTTTAGAGAACCCAGAGACATTGCTGTAGAATACATCGCGCGCTTGTCAGGCCCTGGTAAAGGGAGCGTACAACTCTTGACGTCCTAGGGGGACGACTCTTGTCTTCACAACGACCTAAGTGGTCCTCTCACCAAAAGGACATACAACAGCTAGGTCGGACACAAGGCCCGACCCTACGGGAAAATGCAACATCAGAAAAAGACATACAACATCGAGGTCGGACACAAGGACCGACCCTACGGGCAAAAATGCAACATCATGCTCATGCGCTTACTTAGCGAGAGGACCACTTAGGCCGCCAGATGGAAAAAAGATACTTTTCCACCCAACGGCCTTACTTTCCGATATGATAGCCGACATGCAAGACACCACCTTTTACGCACATACCCGAGACGGTTGGACCCTCCAACTCATCGCGTATCAAGCGGAATCTAAGACAAAGAGACCGCCTGTGTTGTGTATCCACGGGTTTTCGCAAAATCATCTGTCCTGGAACCAAGGCGGGTTTGTGCGTGCGTTATGTGAAGAAGGGTTCCCTGTCTATCTCCTCGATCTTCGGGGACATGGTGGCTCACAACTCGACAAGCAAGCGCCAGACGTTCAGGAGCGAGGATTTTGTTGGGATCTCAACGACTATCTCTTCGAAGATCTTCCATGTGTCGTGAAGCTCCTGAGAGAACGCCATGATGGTGAGAAGCTGCTTCTCTGTGGTCACTCCCTTGGGGGGATCCTCTCGGCTGTGTACACATACAGACACCCCGAAGATGTCGCGATGTTTGCGATGCTCGCGGCGCCGCTTGACATCTCCAAGGCGGCGGCGCGGGTCAAACTGGCGAGCTGGGCGATGCTGCGCTTAAGAGGCCTCTCAACCTCAAAGCGAATCTCCTGGAAAAAGCTGCCCATGAATGTGTTCTTCTCTGGGATGGAGAAGGTGTTTTTTTCCGAAGTCCCTGGTGTCTACCGAGCGTTGCCCTGGCTCTCTCGTTACGATCGATTTCAGCTCCTCTCACGACTTTGGAATCCCCACAGTATCGATGAAGAGATCGTTCGTTATCTCCTCCGCACGATGGAAGCGGAGCCCGTCTCTGTTGTCATGCAGTTGGCAGATTGGGCGGTCCAGGGTGGCCTGCGTTTTGGGCGAGAGGAAGAGGTCGATTATCTCCCTCTGCTCTCACAGATCACAACCCCACATCTCGGAGCCTGGGGCGATGAGGATCTTCTCGCGCCTCCTCGGACCGCAGATTCTTTTTATCGTTATATACGCGGTCGCCAATATCGGCGTATACTGTTAAAGCAAACGAACCATATCGATATGACCGCTGGGGCTCCTGCGCTTTATGTCGCAAACGCCCTGACCGAATGTGTGTCTACTCATTTCCCTATCGTGTGAGAGTGCCGTCATGCAAAAAAAACAAGAAATTCTAGACGTTTTACCCTCAGAGCAGCAACAATCCGAGGCGTTCCGGGAGCTGCTCGATGATATCCTGAAGGTCTTTGATGAACAATCGCCAAAGGCCGTGAGTCTAAAGCTAGAGGAGACGATGGCGGACCTACGCAAGGCACAAGCGCAGGCTTTCTCCGAGCTTCTCGAGAGGATGTGAAGGCGTTGTATACACAAGGACCGACGACATATAGACATACGCATGAGGAGATAGATTGATGGCGAATTATCGTCTCTCACACCTGAAGATTCTTGGATTTCGTGGGTATTCTGACGAAGGAGATGGCGTTGTCTTTCGCTTTGATCGACCTCTCACCGTTGTGTTTGGCCGACAGGGGGGCGGGAAAAGTAGCACCTTAACCGCGATCTCTTGGTGTCTGTTTGGCGACAAAATCGCCAACAAAAGCAACACCAATATCCAGGAACGCAAAAACTGGATGATCCGTCATCTCAACGCCAAGCAAGTCCGCGTCGAGCTTGAATTGATCGACAAAGAGACTGGTGGAAGGCTTCGTATTACGCGCTCCGATACGAAAAAGAAGGGAGGTTCGTCCTTCTTCTTTGTCACACACGACGGTGAACGCTCCCAAGATGAACAAGCCCTTCACGAACTACTTGGTGTCAATCTTGCCGACTATATGAGCTGTATTCATCTCCACCAAGAGGTGATCTCATCGCTGCTGATCAAAGAACCTAAAGAACGCAAAAATGCACTCGACCGATTGATGGGGTTGACGGAGCTGCGCGAGCTCTTCGACAGCGTCAAGAGAGCCAAGGTCAAGCCTATACTCAAAGAGATCGATGGGCAGGCCGAAGAATTCGAGCGTCTTCTTAACAATAAAATCGAGTCGACACGTGCGCAGATGATCGACGCGAAGATGGAAGCTCGTCGTCGTGGGATCGCGACGCTCTCGTGGGATGGTGCTTACACACTCGCCAAAGATATCGCAACAGAGATCTCTTCACATCAGCAAGGAGAAGAGAGCGCTACGTTACGTCTGTCTTCTGAGGACGAAGACGCTCTACAGGACTTCTTGGAGGAGAGCAAAGAAGCGATCCGGACCTTGCGCCAAACAGGGACAGGTCAGCAAGCTCGCTCACAACGTGAGGAGCTCTCCCGTTACAAAGTGGAGATCACCGAGTTCGAAGCCGGGATGCAAGCCTGTGAGGACGCGATTGAGACCCTTCACGCCGATCTTGGTACCCTCGAAGCGACACGCGCGACTCTACGAGATATACAGGAGGTAGCTCTTCCAGCCTTGCAAGAGCGTCGTCGAAAGGTCGATCTTCGCGCAGGGATTGTCCAAGAGACCAAAAAGTGGTTGCAGGCCCACGTGAACGATGAACATCTCTCCTGCCCGGTCTGTGCCAATCCGACCTTCGATCCTGTCCAGACACTCCAAGAGCTCGAAGGCTGGCAGGGAGAGATGGATGAGTTGCTCGCACCTCTTCTCCGGGAGGAAGAAGCTCTCCAGAGCAAACGCCAAGAGCTTGAAAAACACGTCGCAGATCTTTCGACCTTCGACAAACGCCTACAAGTCCTTGCACAGCAGCGCCATCAAGCTCTTGAGAGGGCAAAAGAAAAGCACCCCCATATTTTTGCACACGATGACTGGCGTGAGCGATGCCAACGCATTATCGATAAAGAGACGCAATTGGCACCCCAAGACGTCGATGTCTGGGAGCAGACACTCTACGATTTGGAAGATCGTCGCGAACAGCTCGCCTGGATGTGTAACATTTTACCCCTGCGTAGTCGGCTCGATGAGCTGCTCGCGCTGAAGGAGACAGACACCTTCAAAAGGTTTGAAGGCGTCCAACAGAATGCGCACCAGTTTGTCGAGCGCGTACAAGGTGTGCAGCGAGCTTTTGAGCTCGCATTGACTAACGCCGCACAACATAAACTCGAAGATACACGTGAGACGATCAATCAGATTTACAGACGATTGGGCGCGCGTGTTGACTTTCCTGATATTGAGATCGATCCTCAAAGGTATGAGGTGATGGCAGTCAGCGAGAACCGTAAAGAGGTCGCGCTCCGGATCCTCAACAAAGGTGATATCAACTGCGCTGCGTTGAGTATCTTTCTGGCACTCGCACGTTCGCAGCGCCTCGTTCACCAGCTTGGCTTTGTCATCCTTGACGATCCAACACAATGCTTGGATACGCCACATAAGCTTAAATTGACTGACGTTTTGAGCGAAATGATGCCTGAAAAACAGATCCTCATGGCCACCTCCGAAGAAGATTTCTTGGAGTCCATCGAACAAAATTTGCAAGCAAGACGTATCTACACCGTAAAAGAGTGGACACAAAGCACCGGACCGATATTTGAGAGCCGGTATTGATATTGATACAACGCCACCCCATATCCGTGGCCTTCATTTTTGCCTGCCTGCGAATCTCAATTCTCAATCATTTCCCTCCTTTTGAAAGAAAGAATATTTTATGAGTAAGAAAAAGCAACCAAAGAAAAAAGCATCCAAACAACCCAAAGGTTCCGTACGGAAAAACTCATCCAAACCACAGACTCCTCGGGGGATTCGACCCGATGATAAGCCCTATCTGGCGCCGCTCGTCAAAGAGAAGGTCTGGGCGTATCTCAAACAAGCAGGGCGACGACCTGTTGGTATCCGTGAGTTTGCGCGTGTACTGGAGCTTGACCAAAAAGACCAACGGCAACTCCGACGCTATCTCAAGTACAAGGCCAAACACAGCAACGTGCAACAATTCCGTGGTGGCCGCTTTATGCTCAACCAACAATCTGGTTCGTCGTCTTCTAGCAAAGCGCCCTTCAGAGACACAGATGAGAGCAAAATCGTACAGGGTGTCCTGCAGATCTACACCAACGGTGATGGCGGCATCCAACTCGAAGATGGTGGGCGTTTGTACATCCCAAGTCGTCACTTCAATGGCGCGCTTCACGGTGACGAAGTTGTCGCCAAGCAATACAAAGATAGACAAGGCCGCACGACCGGTAAGATCACGATGATCGAGACGCCTTTCTCCGGGCGCTTGATCGGGACCGTCCGCAAGGTCGATGGAATGCCTCACTTTATCCCCGAAAACGAACGTTATCCTTGGATGCCCATCGGCAAAAGAAATGACGCAGAGTTCGAAGATTGGGTGGTCGCCAGATTGTATCGGCCTCCTCATGATCCTTCTGTGGCGATCGCGAAGATCGAATCTGTCCTCAAAGAATCCGAAGGCATCGAGTGGGAGATCATTCGTGGCGCGGCGATTCTTGAGGTCGAATCCTTTCCTCCTGATGTGCTCATCCAGGCCGAAAAGGTCGCACAACCCCCAAGTGAAGCAGAGGCACAGACGCGGCTCGATCTTCGCGATGTCCCGCTCGTGACGATCGATGGCGAAGACGCCAGAGACTTTGACGATGCGGTTGCCTTCATCGATCTGCCCGACGGACGACAACAACTCATCGTCGCGATCGCTGACGTCGCGCACTATGTGACGCGCAACGATGAGCTCGACAAGGAGGCGATGAGACGTGGGACAAGTATCTACTTCCCCACACATTGTATCCCCATGCTCCCCGAATCCCTCTCCAATGGCATCTGTAGCTTGCGCCCCAACGAGGAGCGTTTGTGTATGGCTGTGTTGATGGAGATGAAAGACGGTCGGGTCGTGGACGCTTCGATTGAAGAAGCGATCATGTGCAGTCACGCACGTCTGACTTACAATCAGGTCGCAGATGTGCTTCATGAGGCTGGCCTCGCTGACGCGCCTGATGGGTGGGAGAGTGAAGGAGAGAATCCGGCGGAGGCGTTCAAGGAGCGATTGATCGCGATGGCGACACTCTCCAAACAGATCCATGAACGCCGTCGAGCGAGAGGTTCGATCGATTTTGACATCCCCGAACCTCACGTCGTGCTCGACGAGGAACAATCTATCGTCGGCATCGTCAAGCGACAGCGCAATCTCGCACACAAGATGATCGAAGACTTTATGTTGCTCGCCAACGAAGTCGTCGCCAAGTACCTGCTTCGACGAGATCTTCCTGGTATCTATCGTATCCACGAAGAGCCTGACGCTGGGAAAGTCGAGGAGTTCATGCAGACACTACAGGCGCTAGGTGTTTCACTTGCACCTCGTTCGAGTAAGTCTTCTGGGCAGGACCATTGGGATCTCGATCCTCTTTATCTGGGTGAGCTGATCATCGCTTCGAGAGAACACCGTGCGAGTCGAATGCTCAACCAATTGCTCTTGCGTTCGATGAAGCAGGCGAGCTATGCCTCTGAAAATGTCGGTCACTATGGACTCGCGCTCCATGAATACTTGCACTTTACCTCACCAATTCGTCGGTATCCTGACCTTTGGGTGCATCGACTTGTGAAGATGCACCTGCACAAAAAGATGCCACGGGATAGCGATCAGCGAGAAGAGTTAGAACTTTTCCTCGAAGAAGTTGCCGAACAATCAAGCCGCCGCGAACGACAAGCGATGGAGGCTGAGCGAGAAGTCCTCAGTCGGATGAAAGCCCAATTTATGCAAGACCACATCGGTGAGGTCTGCAAAGGTGTGATCTCTTCTATCACGCCCTTTGGGTTCTTTGTCGAGCTTGACGATTACTTTGTCGATGGTTTGATCCACATTCGCCAACTGAAAGGCTCTTACGATTACGACGAAACGCAGCTGCGCCTTGTCGCGCCGCGTAGTGGACATGTCTTCTCCATTGGGGACGCTGTCCAGGTCGAGGTCTTGGGGTCTTCCCCTGAGAAAGGTGAGGTCGACTTTGGCTTGCTTGAGCACATGCCTTTCGACACACCTGGATTGGAGGAAGCGTAAGGCTTTTCCAATCGACTTTTTCACTCGCGATAGCCTCAAGTCATTGGTGTTCTTTTGTCGGATCATCTAGACAAGTCGGGTGGCATGTCTTATCAATGGGTGCGCTGTGGTTGGAGACGCGACCACACTCTTTGGTCGTTTCTTGCAACGGCCTGATGTGCACCATTTTTTGTGACAACCTCGATGCTGTAGTGATGACTGGAGGTCTATATGTCTGACAAAAAAGAACAGACACAACATGACGAGGAAGCTGAAGTGTCCGCTGAGGCTTCCCAAGATGATACATCGACAGAGGCTACCCCCTCAAACGAATCCCCTGATACAAACGAAACAACGAACGATTCGGACTCCTCTGATGAGTCTTCTGCACAAGAGGCGGAGACAGACGAGGTCGAAGATGAGTTTGCCTTCCCTGAAGCTGACGAAGAAACCGAAGAAGACGAAGAAGACGACGAAATTGGCCTGACGCGAGAAGAGATTGCGCGGCTGGAGATGTGGGGCGCTGATCCTGATCCCGTTGTCCCGATCAAGTGGCGTCCTCTGATCCCTCTCACGATGGGGATCTTGAGCTTCTTCTTGCTGTCATTGTTCGTCGATGAGTTGAAGTTCGTCTTTGCGGACCCCAAGCCCGTCGATGTGGGCTCTGTGATGCAGGGTTGTCCCAAGGACTTTTACAAAAAACTCAAACCCAACACGGTCGTGAAGATCCGTGATATCTTGCCACAGTTGGAGCTTTCGACAGAAGTTCGTATTCAATTTGAGCGGCGCAATTATGTCGTGGCGCTCGGTTGTGATCTGATCATCTCGTTGCCCAAAGATGTCTACAAAAAACTCTTCATGGAGAAAAAGAAGTCCGAAAAGGCGCTTGATTTCGAGAACAAAATGAAGACCTTAACAGGTGGGACTCGTAAACGGACAAAGAAGAAGCGTTCGTATGCGGTCTTCCGTCCTTTTACTGCTGTTGGGCGTGTCGTCAGGGCTTTTGACTCCGGACATCTTCAGCCTGTGAGACAGTTTTACAAACGCAATGGGGTGGAGTTTTCGAAGGACGCCTTTGCGTTGTACGTTGGTGACATGCCAGGCAAGATGTGGTGGTGGATTCCACTGTATATCTTGTTTGGCTTGTTTGCGTTGTACAACTTGTGGCTGTTTGTCAAACTCGCTTGGGAGGCGCTTTTGTTGGTGGGCAAAGAGTAGGGCTGCTAGGAACAAAACCCCCTCCGTCGGCGAATCCGCCGACAGATCCCGCTACTCAACTTCGTTGGCAAGGGGAGCGATGTATTTCAAACGATTTGTTCGGCGCTTGGGGAGGGTGGGTTTTGGGCGTGGTATATGGTTTGGTATGTATCGCTCCCCTTGCCGACAAAGCGGAGCGCAGGTCGAGTAGGGGGAGCTGGCGGGCGAAGCCCGTCTGAGGGGGTTCTGGGGATTTAGTTTGCGTATTTCCAGGTGGTGCCTTCGGGGGAGTCTTTGATCTCGATACCAGCAGCAGCGAGTTGGTCGCGGATCTCGTCAGCTTTGGCGAAGTCGCGGTTTGTACGTGCGTCTTTGCGAGCCTGGATCAGCGCTTCGATGTCCTCTTTGGAGAGGGTGTCGCCTTTTTGCTCGCCTTGTTGGCGTGCGAGGTAGTCTTCTGGTTGGTCAAACCACAAGCCCACAACCTGCCCAAACTCTTTGACGTACCGAAGTCCATCAAGAAGCACTTCTTTGACGCCTTCGTCTTCCAGGTCACCGAGCTTACCATCCGTCAACTGGTTGATCCTTGTGAACAGGTGACTCAGCTCTCCGAGTGCACGAGGTGCGTTGAAGTCTTCGTTCATCGCGGCCACAAAGCGCTCACGAAGTGTGTTGTCAAACTCCGTGTCGTGTGCGTCGAACGCGCCAGTCGACTTGTCTTCGATTTTATCCCAGCTCGTACCGAGTTTCCCGGTCGCACGTTGAATCGTCTCGTAGAAGTAATCGAGACGTTTACGGGCTTCTGCGAGATTGACATCCGAGTAGTTGATGGGGCTGCGGTAATGTGTCGTCAACAAGAACAAACGTAGCGTCTCTGGGTGGAAGATCTTCAGGACTTCGCGGATCGTGAAGAAGTTGTTCAATGACTTGGACATCTTCTCGTTATCGATGTTGACGAAGCCGTTGTGCATCCAATAATTGACGTGCTTGTGGCCTGTGTAGGCTTCTGATTGTGCGATCTCGTTCTCGTGGTGGGGGAAGACGAGGTCTTTTCCGCCACCGTGGATGTCGAACACTTCACCCAAGAATTTTTGGCTCATCGCGGAGCACTCGATGTGCCATCCTGGACGACCTTTGCCCCAAGGAGAATCCCAAGCGGGCTCATTGGGCTTGGCTGACTTCCAGAGCGCGAAGTCGAGGGGGCTTTTTTTGCGTGAGTCCACCTCAACACGTGCGCCTGAGCACAGATCATCGACGTTGCAGCCAGAGAGTTTTCCGTAGTCTTCCATGCTGTTGATATCGAAGTAGACATCTCCTTCGACGACATAGCCCATCTTGTTCTCGACGATACGCTCGACCATCTCGATGATCTCCTGGATCGTCTCGGAGACCTTTGGTTCATGATCGGCTTGCAAGACATGAAGGGCGCTCATGTCCTCTTTGTAAGCCTCGATGAACTCAGCGGCGAGATCGACAGCTTCGATACCTTTTTCGTTGGCACGTTTGATGATCTTGTCATCGATGTCCGTGTAATTGCGGACAAATGTGACATCGTAATCGCTGTATCGAAGATAGCGGAGGATCGTGTCAAACGCGACGTAGCAGCGGGCGTGACCGATGTGAGAGTAGTCATACGGTGTGACACCGCAGACGTACATTCTGATCTTGCCTTCCTCGATGGGTTTGAACGCTTCTTTCTCTCTGGAACGACTGTTATAAATCATTAAACTCATTATACTATTCCTACACTGACTGTCAGTTCATTGTTTCTTGGGGGCGAACGATACCACAAATGGTGTTTGTTTTCGAATGAAATGGATGGGGGCGTGTTTATTTGGTGTGTGAGAGAAGTCCGAGAATGTGATGTGTGGACTTCGTCGAATAAACACACCCTACAGACAGAGTGTGGTTTTCCAACGACAGGGGAGGAAGAAGGGAGGTGCCAAGAACGTTTGCATCAGATGTTCCTTTGGTTGTTGAGAACGTCATATAGATTACGACAAAGCAATGTACGCTTTGGTTCGAAAAAATGCAATATCGTATCGCTCATGAGATAACAATTTTGTTTGGACGTTTGGGTTTTTGGAGGGTTGTATTTGTAACATGCCTTTGTTATGTTCGTTTTTACACACAGATAAAAATCAGCCCAGAGAAATACCAGCAAGAGGATAGACATCGGGCGAAGTCCATTCACGATTTGAAGAGGATACGTATGGCTATTTCAAAAATGATCCAGTCCCGATTGGATAATGCTGGTGTGATCGGAGCTTCTGTCGAGACACACAACCCCGCGATTTCAGAAGCATTGTACTCACAGCTGTTGCCATTATGTGAGCAAGGAGAGACATTGTCGAAAGATCAGCTCCTGCTCGTGTTACAGCTTTTGCATCGTAATCACCAAAGCTGCGCCAAGGATATGAGAGAAGCCGAACAGGCATACAACGAAGAGCTTGGCGATGATACTGGTTCTCGGAAGCAGCTCGATCTCAACACAAACGAAGTCTACGCGCTTGTACGCGACTTCAAGAAGACGACGCGTGGCTCTTATGGCGAAGATTTCTTGGTGACTCTTCAAATCCAAGGACGTACACCTTCGGAACCCACTGCACTCTCCCAACAAGCCGGATTACTCGTTAAATGGTTACGTGACAAGAGCAAGTCATTCCCCCCAAAAACAAACGCGTTCTCTTCGGGGATCAAGAAACAAGATGCGCTCTCCATCCTCGAACCAAAGGTAAAGGCGCTCGAGCTCGCGATCGCTTTACACAAAAAAGAAAAGCGCGAGACCGAGAGCAGTATGCTCGCGAAAAATGAGAGCATCGCTGTCTACGATGCGAATGAATCCCAAACGGTCTCTATCTTCAAAGGTCTCATGCTCATGTGTGGGATGGATGAAGAGGCTCGCCGCTTGAAGCCCGGCGAAGGCTCAAGCTCGAAAAAAGATGACGCACCTGTCGTCGAGGTCGAAGCTGAAAAACCAGCCTCATCGTAGTCTCAACTCCTCTGAACTCCGAAGACAACCAGCCTCATTGTAGTCTCAACTCCTCTGAACTCCGAAGACAACCAGTCACATCGTAGTCTTGGCTCCTCTGAACTCCGAAGACAACCAGCCTCCGTCGCCGACGGAGGCTGGTTGTTCTCCTTTCGTATACATCGACAGAGATGGGGATTGTCCCCTTTTGGGTATGTTGATGAGATCTTTGGTCTTTCTGGAATTTTCTTTTGAAAATGAGAGAAACACCGCGTATTTCTCCCATTTTTGTTTCCGAAATGATGTGTTTACCTGGTATGTGTGTGATTTTGAGTCTTCGATGACGTCAAAACTGCGTCGTTGTGTGGTATTGGATGGAGAATCTCGTGCAGACCACGTTGGAGAGGGATGTGGGGAGCAAAAATCCTTGGGAGACCAAGTCTGTGCGGCCTTCGGAGGCAGAAGCTGCATGAAAACGCAGTTTCGTGGGCATGTTGTGTTGTGTCATGAGCTGGACATTTAATCTGCGGAGTACTCATCGACGTTCAACCACAAATGGTAGAGGGTGATGGGGCCAGGGGATTTCTCCGTGTCGGGATAACACCAATCCCGCTCGTGTGACGAAGACCAAAGTTCATGTTCCTCGTTACAGAGAGAGCTTGCATCTTCGAGCTTTCCAAACTTGTTGCGCTTCATGCTCTTTGCGAGTTTGTCTGAGGGTGTATATCCATGATCGGCGTAAGCTACCATTAAACTTGAAGGCATCGCCCAAGCATAATCTCCATCAATGAAGCGCTGAACGCCATGTGTGAGGTATTTGGATACTCTGGCCTCACGTGAGACGACTTTGCATTCCGCAAACCAAGCGTACTCGGGATCTCTCTGGTCTGCGAGTCGAAAGGCTAAGTCTGGTCTTTTATGCAATTCTTCCCCATTATAGGATGTTACACATGCATCGCGCACGACGTTTTGAAACAAGTTGTTGCCATCGTTGAGAATTTCATTGAGGTAGTCTTCGAGCAGCGCAGTGAGGTCGTCTTCGTCAAGCTCTACACCATCATCATCCTCCTCTAGGATGGAGGTCCATGCGCATAGAATTGCGGAGATGATTGCTCTTTTGAGAAGTGGTTGAAGGTCCGCACGTGGGTACTTGTGGGATCTGCTTGCCAATCTTCGGAACATTCGACTCTGTGCTCTCTTCATGGCGTTGACCAGTTTATGTCATCGCGACGCAGTAAGTCGAGCGCGAGTAATCTCGCACGTGTTTGGGTCCAAAATCGATTTTGTTTGAGGATGCCAACAAGCAGCCCCGTCTCCAATGGAAGGACCATTTGGCTTGCGGCGTGCATATCAGCTAGCTCTGTCAACGCTTGCATATCAGCTTGGTTGGGTGGTTGTTTTGTCTGTTCTGGTGTGATGTGTAGGAAGATCCAGGGGTGATGTTCAAGTTGGTGGCTGGTGATGGACAGAGGGGAATCTATCATCGGAGAGAGTAGTTCGGAGAGCGTTACACAAAAGCGCTCAATCTCTTCGTTTTTGGGAGCTGCTTGGGCGAACTTTCTCGTCGGGCCGTCAGGGGTATTGACTGAGAGAGTATCGGTGATAACTTGCCAATCCCACTCAGTCAATCCGTACACTTTCCTGAGCCAAAGGACACAGGATTCATCAAACTCGCCTGTTTCGTTGTAGCGTTCTGATAGGTTTCTGGTTTGTTCTTGGAGCTCTTCACTGAGTGATTCCCATCTTGGGATGGGGAAGTTTTTGACATCATCCAAAAGTATCGCCTCCCTCTCCACGCCGTATGAGCCACTACTCAGCAAGCAAAACCATCGAAACAAAGAGTTGGATAAAAGAAGCTGTGTGTATCTGAATAAAGTATCTGCGTTTTCGTGGTCATGCGCATTTAGGCCATAAAAAGGTCGAGGAAAAGAGATGTCGAAATGTGCGATGTCATCGTAGACTTTTGGTGACCTAGGGAGTGCTCTCGTTTCGATGAGTAACAAAGGTGCCTTGTACATTTCAGGGCGACGAGGCCAACGAAGTTTTCGGCCTTCTTCGAATATGGGTAACTTTTCTACATCGATGGTAAAATCGATGTCTTCATAGATCGTTAGGTATGGAAGTCCGTGAAAGAAGTATGGAAGTCTGTACAAGAAGCTTGCGTCACGCTCTCCTGAGTTTGTTGCGACTTGGTTCTCCGCGAAGTACAACTCTTCCTTTCCCCAGTAGCTCTCAAGTGGAGGTCCTGCATCCAAGATTTTTTCCAGGAGAACGACATCAAGGCGAGAGCCCCGAAACAGGGCTTTGAGAAGCCAAGGGTTTTGGCGAAGATCGCTTGCGTAGATCGGATGCGCTGACTCTGCATCGATCCTCATGCGACCTTGTTTGCTCGATTTGTCTGTGTGTGGTGAGTAAAAGTAGAATTGGTGATCTTCTTCGGGCTTGGTGTTGACGCCGAATATCAACGCAAATGGAGCTTCTACCTTTGGCCAAACATCATCTCTTCTTAACTCTGCTCCGTTGAGGACACCCGTCCACTGAAACGCCTGCAGAAGTTGTGAGCGAGCATTTGTAGCGACGTTGCTCTGCTTGAAGAGGAGACCTGCGTTGAGTGCGAATGCGATTCTGCCTCCAGGATGACACCACTCCAACGCTCTCCACATGAACGCGACTTCTGGTTGACGTGGTGAGATTGTGGGGTTTTTGATCCCAAACTCGCTCTGGATTGCTGGTTGTAATTCATCCTTCAAGGTTTTTTGCTCTTGCTTTGAGAGCGTGAGCGCTGTCCAAGGGGGATTGCTGATCACAACATCATATTGGTTGTTGTAGTCGTCGGGGACATTTGGTCCCAAGCTTCCTAGCTTTGCGTTTGTCCCGTCGCCGACATGCAAAAGAACGGTGTCTTTCAAGGGGCGAAAGCGCAACTTCTTGAGAGGGTAGGGGTTGGGGTCCAACTCAATCGCTGTCAGGTAAAGACTCAACGCTGTGAGCCGCAATGCCGAACGTTCGATGTCAAACCCTGTGAGTTGATTGTAAAGAATCTCTCGAATCTCATCTGTTGATGGGATCTCTTGTAAGGTCTCCCACCGGAGGGAAAAGAGCTCTTTGAAGGCGCAAATGAGAAAGACCCCACCACCCGCAGCAGGATCCAAAACACGGGCTTTGTGTGCTTTTTCTGGCTCATGTTCTGCGAGATCGAGGAAAACCTCTCGAACCATAAACTCTGCAATGGGGGCTGGTGTGTAGTAGATGCTCTTCTTTCGCCTTGTGTCAGGCGACCAATCTTGGGCTTGTTGTTCATAGACCTGACTCAACACGCCAACTGGGATGTGTCCAAAATCGAGCCCGTCCCAACCTAGTGGCTTGTCCTTTTTATCGACGAGAGGGAGTTGTCCTTTGGGGGCCCTGTACAAAATGTTGCTCAACGCTCCCAGGCTTCGTGCGTCAAGTCGCGTTGACAGTTCTTTGTCGCAAGAGCCATCAAATTGGAAAGGAAGGAAGTCTCCATTGAACGTTTCATCCAGCCAAGCATTTGTACTTGCGATACTTTGGCAGGTGTTGAATAGCTCGGAAGGGGATGTTACGTAGGGGCAAAAGGATTTCCACTCTTCCTCCTTAAGAATCTTGCGATCGATCAAGAAACGGGTAAAGAGAGCCCTACCTACCAATGAGAGCGCATCTTCTGTTGAGATGCGTTCTGTTCCTTCGCTCGAATGGACGGCATCAATAGCGTCCTTCATGAGCGAAAAGATGACTTCGTGAATTGCCTTGGAGGGTTGTGAATCGTGTGGCAAGAGATGTAGTCGAGAGAACGTGCTGGGAGCTTCTTTGCTGTCCTCTTTGATTGTTTCTTGGAGGAAGTCTTCAGGCTCTTTGTTGTCTAGGTCGAGGGTGTATATATCGAGTCTTCCAAGCTTGATCACCGCCATGTAAGAAGACGTGCCTCGCATCGCAAGCGCTCTACGCCATCGTTTGATCTCTTCAGTGCTAAGTTCTCGGTGTCTGCTATCAACAATATAGGCAAGCGGTTGACCGGTTTCCTCTTCCAGAACAGCCTCTGGTTTGTACTCTTCCGCCTTTACCAAGTCGATGTAACGGAGTGTTTCGGAACTGAACTCAGAGAGCGAGAAGAGTTGTTGTTCTTGTGCACCGTATTTTTTGAGTTCTGTGTGAAAAATATTCATGAAAGCGACCTCGTCGAAGTGAAACTTTGTACAGGTTACATACAAAAGCTCTCTTTGGCAAGCTCGAATGTTTGAAGAGGGGCATTTGTTGGGATTGTGTGGTTACCTAGTCTTTTGGGAAGGCGTGGTGTTGGAAGAAGTGCAACACAAAGCGATGGATCTGTGGGTGGTTCATGATCGTCGTGTGATCGAGCGCAAGTTCTGCGAAGTCAACCATCTTATCGAGCTTTGTTTCATGGACAGCGACCGTTCCGTCACTGCTCTGATCATCCGGGAAGATGTTATGAGAGATCCAACTCGTCGGATTGACGAGCGCGCGCTTCTTGGTCCCTGCGATCACACCAAAGGGACACAGGGGGAGCGGTAACTCGATCTCACCTGCGACTTGTTGTCCCGCAGGCCCATAAAACCATTGAAAGAACGATTGTGTCATCGGGTGGGAGGAGAGCGTCCGCGCGACCTGACTGCCCTGATTGGGCGGCGCAATGAAGACCGCGCTCTGCCAATTATGTTCGGGAAGCAAAGACATCAACTCGCGACCCACCAACCCACCCATTGAGTGAGACACAAAGTGCAATGGTGTCGCTGTTTCAAGATGTTCTTCGACCTTTGGCAACAGCCACGCGGCCAACTCTTCGATGGTGTATTCACGCGATGGATAGGTGAAGTTGAGGACTTCGTATCCTGCTTGTTCAATGGTCTCTGCGAGCTTCTTCATCGAACGCGCTGTCCTCGCGAGCCCATGAAGGATCAATACTTTGTCTTGCAATGACATGACCTCATGTTGAAGGAGTGATGCAGGCGATAGCCTGTCTGAGGGGGTTCTTACTCTTCATCTTTTCGATGATCTCAGGACGCGCTCGTCGCGCTTTTTTCGAACATTCTGGGGATACTTGGATCATGGTGATGATCAACTGCCCGGTCGATCTCCTGGACCAGCTCCTTGCGCTTTTGTCGAAGCTCCTCCACCTCCTGCTCAAACCGCACGAGACGACTCAACGCGGTCAATGATTTGCCGATCTGCAGCTTCTCTTCGAGGACTCTCATCGTCGCAAATCCCGTCAACGGCAAAAACGGCGCAGTGAACAGCGCGACCCACGGGCTGATGTACCATGTGAGGCCAAGAAGTAAGGCGGCGTAAAGCATCGGGATCGTGAGGACGGAGACGATCAATTTGGTCGTCGCGACGACGTCCTTTCGCCTCGTCAGTCGGTCTCCTGCGACGATCGCCGAGAAGATGATCGGCATGTGCAGTAACGCACCTGGAATCGCGAGCGGCAACATGATCAAAAGATAACTCAATCGACGCAAGATCTTGCCAAAGACACGAAGGGGCGGTGCGTCCTTTCGTAGATCGTGATCGCGAATTTGAAGGGAATCAAGATGGGATTGGTAGTCCGCGAGATGTTCTCGTAGGGCCTGGACCTCCGGTTTATCACTGACACGAAGGTAGCCTTCAGCGAAGCGCCTCGTGAGTTCGGCGTATTCTTCGAGAGAGAGGTGGACACGATCGGGTTTGTACAGACGTCGCGCCGTATGAAGGATCCTCATCGTCTCCCAATCTGGAGCGTTCAGGGTGACGCCACGTAGGCGCAGATCGAGCAACGATGTGAGCGCACGAACCGTCTCTTTGGGGGCTTCTTTGTACCGCTCCATCCACGCTTCGTCGATGGCGATCGGCTCGTCAAATTGGATCAGACATTGGCTCCGGACACGTTGCCTGTGCATGTACGTTAGCCCTACGGGGACGATCCACAGCTTTGTCTCGGGGTGTTTCTCATGGACACCGAAGGCGATACGAGCTGTCCCCGTTTTGAAGGTACTCATCTCGGAGTCTGTGTGGCTGATGCCTTCCGGGAAGATCCCCATACATCCACCCTTTGAGAGGACACTAAACAGCGCGTCGAAGGCCGCTTGGTTGTCGACTTTTCCGTCTGTGGGCTTGTGGTCCTGGCGTTTTTTGATCGGGACGGCGCCGAGGCTGTCGAGAAAAAAGCGCAAAAAGCGGCTCTTGAATAATCCGTCACGTGCGGCAAAGTGTACGACTTTACCGCTCTGTGTGATGACCATGAGTGGATCGATCAGGGAGTTTGGATGGTTCCCGGCGAAGATGATGCTGCCATCTTGGGGGATGTTTTCTTTTCCGATGACTTCGATGTTGCGGAAGAAGATCGCGACAACAACCCGAAGAAATCCTTGCATCAGACGATACATCAGCATGTTTGTCTCCAAAAAGGTTTGGTGGGACACGTTGGTTGCGCTGTCATGTGGGAGTCTCTTTTCCCCACTCACAGTATGGGTAGGGGCCTCTCAGTTCCCCTTTGAGGATGCGCTGTTTTGTGCGCTGTAGGATGTTTGTGAGATGTTGCCTGAATGGGTACATCCAGCCGTATTCGGAGCGCACAAAGCGCTCGACAATCCACGTAATGGTCTCTTCACTGATCGCGTTTGTGCGTTCGTATTCGACGAGCAGATTTTGAACGTATCCCCGATATTCCCAGTAGGCCCGCATCGTGAGGACTGCTGGAAAGAAGAGCAGGTAGGAGATCTCAAACCAAAGCGGGAAGCGCTTTGCGTCCATCAGGTGGACGAATTCGTGTCGCAGTGTTGCGTACATTTGTGCTTTGGGCCACAACGCGACGGTCTCTCTTGATGGGAAATAGATCTTGCCGAACATGACTGTCGTATACGCGGTCATGTAGCGTTTGTTGATGGGCCACAGGAGGGCACCTATCCATTTTTGGAGGGTGGATTCGTCTTTGTAGCAGATCGCGAATCCAGGCAGGTGTTGTTGGCACCAGGTGACGTATGTGTCGATATCTTGTTGCGATATATCCTTCATGAAGGGCTCTTTGTGTGTGATGTTTGTGTATGAAGGGGATTGTATCGCGTGAGGTTGGTTGGGGTCAACTTGTTGAAGTCGCGATGAGTCGGAGGGGGCTTCTTACAGTGGCTTGGAGGCTTCGATGAGATCGCGGTGGAGTTGTTTGTAGACGCGGATCCACATGGAGGGATAGCGTTTTCTGCGTCGTCGTCTTCTGTATTTTCGGCGACGTCGTTTGGACACGACGCGTTTGCGTTTTTTTCGGGCGGTGCGTTTTTTGAGAGGTCTTCTTCGGCGTGCACGTCGTCTCGTGCGGCGGAAGCTCGACATGATCCGCAGGATGCTCGCGAGGATGGGGTTGTGTTTGAGCGGCATAGTCATGTCGAAGTGGATCCTTGAGGTCTCTTTGTGTCGTTTGAGGGACCACGTCATGCGGAAACCCTTGCCTCGATCGGCGTGTGCGGTGTTGTGCATGAACATCTTGAACATACGTTCGACACCACCTGGAATGACGAGTCTTGCGAGGATACGAAGGATCTCACCGCCGATGATCTTGAGTTTGGGGGCTTGTTTGAGCGCGAGGGAGAGGCTCGCGCCGTTTTTGAGTTTGCGGACCTTCCAACGCAGGACGATGTCGGAGATCTCGGCTCCCATCGAAGAGGACGCGAAGCGAAAATGTGTACGCGTGATCCAATCTGAGTGCAGATTTTGTGTGGGTCGCCAGGGTTTGGAGATGGGCTTCCAGTCTTCGTTACACATCAGGAGTCCTTTGGGGGTCATGATGCCGAAGAGGGAGATGCGCCACTCCGAACGTTTATAATTCCAGCGAAGCCAGCGGCGTTGTTGCATATCAAAGAAGTCGGTTAAGACGTAGAATTTGCGTTTTTTGTTGTTGATGGATTTACGTATGCCGGGGTAATCTTTGATAAAGTTTTTGAGTCTCCAGCGCCATTGAAAGTCGATCTTGTAGCGTCCTTTTCCGAGCGGGGTCAGGATGTGTGAGATCTCAGCGAAGCGAAGGAGTTTTTTGATACCTCGTGGGAAGAGGGCGTTGAGCCATTCGAGGATCTTGCGTGATTGTCCTTTGAGTGAGGGGGAGAATTCGGCTTGTAGGGGAGGTGTTGGTTTGAGTGAGAGGGAAGGGGAGGTGATCTTGCGCATAAAGTCGAGGACGATGGGGTCAAAGCCTTCGACGCGGACAGGGAGCATGTTCATTTGGGCTTTGAAGTTATAGAGGTAGGTGCGTTCGGAGCGGGCGTTTTTACGTGGGAGTGTTTTGACGTGGACAGAGACGCCGCCTTTGCCGAGCTTGTTGGAGAAGGGTTGTCCCTTTTTGGGGAGGGTGTATGTGAGTCCAAAGTCTTTGATGGTGGCAGCGAAGCGGTGTCTGACTTGTTTGTAGCGCAATTTTCTGTAGAGGACTTTTGGGTTCCATGTTGCCATGGCTTTCCAGATTTTGCGCCACTCTTTGCGTGCTTCTTTGTCGCTTCGCCATCCCCAACGGACAGCGAAGTATGTGCGCAGTGCGTTGGCGGCGATCTTTGGCCCTTCTCCTTTTTGCGCGGGTTTGGAGCTTAGCGGTGCGAGTATACGTTGTGCACCGATGATGCCCTGCTTACGAAGCGCTTCGTGTGTGACTTTTGTCTTCGCTGTGTTGTCTGGTTTGGGGGCTGCGTGAGACAAAGAGGGTATACAACAGAGCAAAATAGACAGGATACATTTGAGCACATCAACCATGTTGTCTCCAGGTGCTAGGCTGCTGCAAGAAAAAAAGTATACGGGAAAAGGAAACGCACGTTGAGGTTGGAGCTGAAACCGCAAGCTGCGTGATTCGTCGTCGACATGGCGGTGGCCATGCCTTCTCCTCATGCCTTGCCTGAGGCTCCATCTACTGCCCTCCTTCGTGCGCTTTTTTCCTTGCAGTAGCCTTATCTTTACGAGAAGAGCTTGTATACTTTTCTTGTATCCTGTCGACTTATGGGGGTTGTGTCAAGGCAGGTTGTCGTCGAGCCAGTTCCCGAGATCTTCAAATACAGGACCGCGACGGTCAGGGGTTTCGTTGTAAATTTCGTGAAAATATCCGGGATATTCGATGATGCTTTTGCTGTTGAGGTGTACCTTCTCGAAGAAGCGACGGCCTGCGTTTGGATCGACGATCTTCTCTTCTCCTGCGAGCTGCATGAGGAGGGGGTATGTGAACTCGTGTGCGCGTTTGATCGTCTCGTCCATCGCTTTGAGCGTCTCTGTGTACCAGCGCGCAGTCGCGACACGTCCGTAGAGGGGGTCTTGTTTGGTCTCTTCGATGATATCAGGATCGTGTGAGAGGACTTCGATTTGGAGTTTGTTGGATTCGTGAAAGCGTGGCCAGAAGGTGCTCGCGAGGCTTGCCATCCAGCGTTTGGTCATCGGAAGTTGTTCATTCATCCCGAGGAAGGGGGCGGCTGCGATGACGCCTATCAATTCGCTCTTTGGGTGGAGGAGACCATAGCGCAGCGCGATGTGTGCGCCGTGGCTTTGTCCGAGCAAGAAGGTGGGCTTGTTGTACTGCCAGATGGGGCGTAAAAATGCGTGGAGATCTTCGATGTATTGGTCGAAGTGTTCGACGTGTCCTCTGACCCCACCACTTTGTCCATTTCCTCTGTGATCGAAGCCTTCTACGCCGTATCCCCGCTCTGTCAATGCGCGCACGAGATGTTTGTGTCTGCCCAAGTGATCCGCAAAGCCTGGGAGCAGCACAATTACGCCTTTCTCTGGCGTGCCCCATGTCTGTTTGTACAGTCTGGTGCCATCTGTCGATTCAAAAAAATCGCGGGTCGTCATACATCAAGACTCCATTGGTTGAGGCTGGTGGTAGGAAAGCCTGCTGTTGTTGTTTGCGGTCATGAAGCGCGATAGGACACAGTGTGGGGACGCTGAAAAGAGAGTGTGGAGAGGTGATTGGGGAGGTTGAGCGAAGCAACCGCTGGTCTTAGGCGTTGGATTTGATACGTTCGATCACCTCAGCATAGGAGGTGTTGCGCACCATCATACTCAACAAAGACGTGTACTTATCCACCAGATCAGAGCGTCCCTGTGTCCGGTAATGTTCGAGAGTATGATAGAGTTTGATGTAGGTCAACTCGCTGTTCAAAAAGTATTCAGTTGCTTCGATGAGTCCTAGCAGTCCTGCCCGCAACAAACTACGTGAACGGTTTACAAATTCGAAGTCATCGCCGTAACTATTTCTGATCCGCAGTGAGACTTCTGCTTCTGCGTCGGTTGGATGTTCGAGGTCGGAGTTGGGGATACTTTGTGCTTTGATCGAGGTAAAGACGATGGTCTTGACAGAGGGGTAGTCTTCGCTCAGACGGTTACGCATCGCGAGGAAGAAGGCGTCGAGTGTACCGACGCCTGAACCTTCCAGGAGGATGTGGTTATCTTGGTTTGAGAGCTGAATTTTGGCGACGATGTTGCTTTCTTCTTCGGCGTGAGGGGTTTCGGTGCTTTGTATGCTTTGGAGTGTGAGTTTGACGTAGTCTTCTCCGAGCATATCCCTCATAATTTGTTTGGCTTCAGCCTGTTTGTGATTCATCTTGTGCTCCTTTTGTTTCTATGTCCCTAAACGTTCTCACGTTTTTTTTCTTTCACCAGCAAGACATGTCGCGCTTTTTTGGCATGATTTGCGTGACATGACCTGACCTATAGTCTAGGTGCTCTGGAGCGGTTGGTCAACGTGTGTATTTGTTTTTCTTTGCCTTACAGTCGCGACCTTGAAATCCTCCATCATGTTTGCATTCTGTTGTTTTGTATTGTCAGAGACATGCAGCTTTTTTGACTTCGCCTTTTGGCTTTGACTATGGTGACAATACGTCCTTGGATCGTTTCAACGCACGACGATGTAAATCGTGTTGTCATTGTTAAGGACGAAATGAAAGACGTGTTGTTCAATGGCACACGAGGTTTTGTGTGCAAGGTGTGAAAGTATATTTCTGAAGTTTATTTTCTTTATTGTGTATGTGGAGAATCACTATGACTGTTTGGCAAAAAGTACAATCGATTTTGGATGAGATGGCGAATACCCTGGGACTTCGTGGTTTGACGTTGGCCTCTGAAGATGGACTTGAGTTGATGTCGACAGGGCAGGTTGATGGAGAGTGGATTGCAGCGATGTGTCCTGTCCTTAACAGCCCTTCAGGGAACTCACTACGCCATCAACTCAACGACTACAAAGAGCGCAAAGGCGTGACATTGCAGGTCTTCAATATGGTATTTGGAGGCCAGTCGTTGTTTTTGTGTGCTGCCGGTCGTGAGGACCAAATGAACGCCCCTGAGATGAACAGCTTTTTGCAAAAAATTAACGCTATGCTTGAGCGTGTTGTCTGAATCACGTCCTCCTTGAAAAAGCCTCCCACCAGACTTCTTTGCTTCGTGCGCTTTGCAAGATACACCTCAATAAACTCTCCACCCTGCCACGAAGTATACGGGGTTTAGCTTGGATTCTGATCCGGCGGACGTTGCAGTTGCGTCCAAGGCAAGCGCCCTCGTCGGGCTTATTTGCCTCGTACGCTTTGCAACATGCGCCTCAACAAACTCACCTCCCTGAGCCTTCGGCTCTTCCCTCCTCTCGAAAGGATTGAGAGGAGGGACCATTTTTCCGAAGTATACGGGGTTTAGCTTGAATTCTGATCCGGCGGACGTTGCACTTGTGTCTCCGCAAACTCCCCTTATTCCACCAAATCATCCCCTTCTTCCAGACGGATATAGCAAGGCCATATCCTTGTAGAACTCTTCTACTTACGATCTTTCAGTGGGTTTTTTGCGTCTTCACTTGCAATCATCCGCCTCAACAAACTCACCACCCTGTCACTTCGTGACATCCCTCCTCTCAAGCCTTTCGAGAGGAGGGGCTATTTCTACGATATATACGGGGTTTAGCTTGGGTTCTGATCCGGTGGACGTTGCACTTGTGTCTCCGCAAACTCCCCTGATTCCACTCTACAATCCCCTTCTTTCTGGCGGATATAGCAAGCCATA
>MDTC01228650.1_pt1 | contig 24938 bp, 17 predicted proteins | sample 811181 | NCBI WGS metagenome assembly MDTC01 (sample SAMN05326644, study PRJNA326480) | marine metagenome | isolation source: seawater | place: Pacific Ocean: North | collected 2011
AACTGTTTTCCATCCCTTCACACCGCATGGGCCTTAGTTGTCGTGGCCTATGCGAGACCATTGGGCCGAATCGTATTTTCTATAGCGACTCTCTTCCTCGTGCTCACCCTGCTCGCAACAATCGGCTTAGGTCTTCATTATATTGTCGACCTCTTAGCTGCGGGGCCCTTGGTCATAGGGATTTTGAGTTTAATTCATCCGGGACCAAGACGAATCGCCAAAGCTCCATATGCGGCGGTCTTATTTATGGCCTGGTGCGCAGCCGTTCTCTACGCCCCTGTGATGTTGAGAGACCAGAGTTGGTTGACCCTGCTTTTTGCCGGCATCACAATCGTGCATTTCATCGTGTCGTTAAACGAGCTGCGCCCGTACATAAATGCCTTAGACATTAAGATGACGGCGACCCCGATGACACCGTCAAAACCAGACCGATTTGCGCCATGGCTCATTGCCATGTTTTTCGCATCTGGATTCGCTGCCTTAGTGTATCAAGTCGTATTTGCAAAAGCATTGGCATTAACATTCGGCAGCATGGGGACCGCATCCGCCACGGTTCTCACAGCCTTTATGGCGGGGATTGCAATTGGATCTTGGATCGGCGGTCGTGTCGCGAATGCGAAGCATGACCCAATCAGAGTCTATATGCTCTGCGAGGTCGGTATTGCGATTTGGTGTATTCTCACACCGTGGCTCTTTAGCCTGATTAGAGACATGTACATTGCTGTGGCGTCTGGCGGTGATCCTGCAGACCCGAAACTTGTCGCTATCCAACTCTTTTTTGGATTACTGATTCTCACACCACCGACGGTATTAATGGGAATGACCCTGCCGGTTTTAACGGCTTATTTCGAAGAAAAAAATGAGCATTTCGGCAGTTCTGTTGGCCGACTCTACAGCGCCAACACCTTGGGTGCAGCTGCCGGAGCGTTAGCAACGGGATATCTTCTGCTACCGGCCTTCGGAAGTCAGGGAACCACGGGCATTGCTGTCGGCATGAACCTCATCGCCGCTCTGGCGGCCCTTTGGATCGGTAAGATCTTACTGCGACAGCACAGTGATCAGACAAACAACGCCATCCAAACGCTATCGACGGACACAGACGAGGCGCAGCTCCCCCAGCCTGCAGCAACCTCGGCCCAATTGAGCCGCGGTAAAGTGGCTGTTTTTGTGCTCACAATCGGCGGCGTGCTTACGCTCGCGCTGGAGTCAACATACATTCATCTGCTGGCCGTTGTCGCCGGTAATAGTGTCTACGCATTTGCCCTGATGCTCTTCTGTTTCCTCGTCGGTCTCGGTGGGGGTGCGAGCGTCAGCCGACGCCTTCTCGATAGAGATGTCTCTGCGGGCATTGGCTTGGCATACAGCTATCTTGGTATGGCCTTTGTCATCGTGATGGGCTTGTTTTGGTGGGATCAAATTCCAGCCTATTTTGAAAGCTTCTCCCAATACACGGAGACAAGAACCTTCGAGAAAAGAGAATTCGTGCGCTTCGTCACCTGCGCATTGACCATGCTCCCTGTCAGCACCTTGATCGGTCTTGCGTATCCGTTCTCAATGGAACTTGTCGGGCACGCTTGGCCTCAGAGTCGGCTTTTAGCACTGGGGCGCGCATCCGCGAGTAATACCCTAGGCAATATTATCGGCGCTTTAATTGGCGGCTTCGTTCTCATCCCCAGTTTGGGTTCATTCTCAACTCTCGAACTGATCGCTGGAACAGCGCTCGGACTGAGCGTTCTCGTTGCATGGAGCCTACCGAGCGAGGAGCGGCGACGTCTGCTTCTCCCTCTGCTTGTCTGCATGGCACTTTTTCCATGTTTGCCAGACGGTTTCAAAATGAACCAATTGGCCTCTGGCGCCAATGTGTACTTCCATGCACAAGGCTATGGAGATGTGATTGATTATGCAGAAAGTTTGGATGGTGGGCTGACAACAGTTCAACGGTCTGAAGATGAGCATGGCGAGGTCATCCACACGCTTCTAACCAACGGTAAATTCCAGGGCGATTCATCAAACAAACGAGAAATGCGTGCGCAAGTGGGCTTCGGATTAGTCCCAATGATGCATACGGATAAGAGGCAGAGCAGTTTAGTTGTGGGTTTTGGCACGGGAGTGACCGCCCGAACCTTACATGACGGAGGCTATCAAACCGTCGATATCGTCGAACTCAGTGACGATTTACTGCGTCTAGCCAAAACTTATTTTGGTCGAAAAAATGGCAAAGTCTTATCCCGTGAAGGCATCAATACCTACGTCACCGATGGCCGAAACTATTTGATGCTCACAGAAAAGGAATATGACCTGATCAGCATCGAAGTCAGCAGCATCTGGTTTGCCGGTGCAGCATCGCTATACAATTCAGAGTTCTATAAGCTGGCAAAAAGTAGGCTTCGTCCTCAGGGTGTATTCCAGCAATGGATTCAACTTCATCGACTCAGTTCAACTGATCTCGTTTCCATTATTGCAACAATGAGAAATGAATTTGATGATGTCTGGCTTTACATGGTTGGAGGACAAGGCATGATGGTCGCCTGCCCAAAGTCCTGCCCACCCAATCCAAAGATTGCCGGGAGCCTAACTCGCGTACCAAATCTAAAGCCGCTCCTGGACCTGTTTGGGGGTACGTTGCCCGATCTCAGTCAATACCTATTGCTCAACCCGCGAGAACTCGACCGGTTTCTTATGGGCATGAGTGCCCTTGGGATCAATGCATTGGATTTGATCTCAAGCGACAATAATCACCTCTTGGAATATTCGACTCCACGGGCAAATGTGAGGCCTTATGAATCGTCGTTGCGGGATAATATTAGCCTGTTTAAACGCTATCAAAGTCCCAAAAATAATACGCCTTAAATCTGGCGATGCCACTGAATCCCAATTGAACTTGGTTCAACGAACAGGACCACTAGCCCTAGAAGCTACGAAATGGGTCATCGGACGACGTGCGCAGCCAATTGTCTGAGGCATAGTGACTGCGCCCATCAAGTACATGAAGCGTAAAGGCTAATCTCGAACGAGACGACCGATTAGGCATACTGGCATGAGCAAGATGACCATGCATTAAAACCATCGAGCCGGTGTCGACTTCGATCGCTGCGGTCTGGTGCCAAGACCTCCTCGATTCAGACATCTGGTCAAAAACGCATGAGTCATCAGATGTTCTAATGTAACGGGTCGGCAATCGACTGCTATGGGAGCCCGGAGAGACTTGAAGGCAGCCATTGTCAAGACGGGCTGGCTCCAAGGCGATCCATATACCGAGTATGGGATAGGGGTCTGCAAACAAAAACGTGCTGTCACGATGCCAATTGACTGAGCCTCCACCGTGCGCTGTCTTAAAAACCACCATCGATTGAATCAACTTTGGATTCTGTATGCCAAGACGGGCCACTGCATCTTGGATGATTGGTAGACGCGCAAAGCGGGAAAAGAAAACGTCTCGTTCATGGAGCGCATGTCCGATTTTATTGGGTCGCCGCGTTTCACCTCCGACAACATCTGGGTCCTCATAGAACACTGAAATCGATCGCGCTGAATTCAGAAAATACCGGTCGACGTAGCGTTTGTTTGGGTCCGTCGTAAAAGGTGCTGAAAGGTCAGCTGGGGCAAAGTCATCAGCAAGTGTCCACGCCCTGGCCATGGCGTCTTGACATAAATGAGGATCAATGGCCGTTGGTATGACGACATAACCATCTCTGTCGAACATCGCCTTGAGTGTCAGTTCTGTCATTCATGGATCCTAAATGAGCAATGCGCCCGTTCATTTACCTTTGCCAACTCGCATAGATGCCGTCACGATCAAGGAGACCTAATAGGGACAACTCAAGCTGAGGAATACCGTTTGGCAGATCATACAAACAAAGGAGACGAGCAGCAAACCTCGGACAATAAATCGACTCAAGTCGCCAAACCGTCGATTGAAGGCCCTCGGCGAGACCCATTACACTCAAAACTCTGGATCACTGACGTATTCCAGACACCACCCAATACCCCCTGTTTCCGAGCCAAGAAGTATACGGCCTGAGTATCTGAGTTTGTTTGCATAAAAATAATCTCGCTCAAGTGTTAAATGGCGCCTGCATCAATTGGACTATTTACGCCGATGATGCCCGACCGACGCCAGGCGGCCACGCCCTTAATGAATTCCAAATCGTTCGGCGGGCAATCCACTGGCTAAACGAAACAAATGGTGACCCAAAGCCATAAAATTTCTGGTCCGCTTGCCGTACGTGATCTTGGTCTGTAGGATGCCCCCCAAATCTCTCATTGGAGGATCATCTGGTGGCCGACGACCTAATGCAGAAAATCATCTCGCTTTGCAAAAGACGCGGGTTTGTCTTTCAATCTTCTGAAATTTACGGAGGCCTGAAAAGCGCCTACGATTACGGCCCGCTCGGCGTCGAAATGAAACGCAATCTGATGAACGCCTGGTGGCGCGATACGGTTCATAGTCGTGAGGACGTCGTCGGTCTGGATGCGTCTATCATCATGCATCCTAAAGTGTGGCAGGCCTCAGGGCACTTGTCGGGGTTTAGCGATCCACTGGTCGACTGCAAAGTCTGTAAAGAACGTTTTCGCGCTGATAAAGCGCCCGCCGTCGAACCAGGCCAAGAGGTCACCATCGAACTCGCAGACAAAGGTCGTGCAAAAGCAGCTCTGACCTATATCGAGGAGCAATTTGGAGTCACACTGAAACGCTCGGGTCGGCAACTCAACGGAGCGAAAGCAGGAGACAGACCCTACGTCTGTCCCAATTGTGGCTCGCCGTTTATGAGCGATGAGCGCAATTTCAACCTCATGTTTAGAAGTTTCTATGGACCTGTTGACCCCATGGGGGCTCTTGCCTCTGCCATAGAGTCGGGTGAGTTCAATGGGTTGAGCGGTGCCGACTTGAGACAAAAATTAGATGGCTTTACCAAAGACAGCACCGTCTATCTGCGACCAGAAACGGCTCAAGCCATGTTCGTTCAATACGCCAATATTCAGCAATCAATGTCGCTGAAAATTCCATTTGGAATTGCTCAAGCCGGTAAATCATTTCGAAATGAAATCACCGTGGAGCACTTCATCTTCCGCTCCTGTGAATTTGAACAAATGGAGATGGAGTTCTTCTGTGAACCAGGCACAGAGGATGAATGGTTTGAATATTGGAAAGAAACACGAATGGGCTGGTGGAAAAAGTTTGCCAATAACCCTGAAAACTTTCGAGTCAGAACCCATGAAGCAAGTGAATTAGCTCATTATGCCAAGGGCTGCTACGACGTTGAATATCGCTTTCCCTGGGGTTGGGATGAGTTGGAAGGGATTGCCAACCGAACCGATTACGACCTCAAGAAACATGCGGAACACAGTGGGTCTAAGATCGAATATTTTGATCCTGTTGAACGCAAGCGATACACGCCGTACGTCATCGAACCTGCTGCTGGCGCAACTCGCGGAGTTCTTACTTACCTCTGTGATGCATATCACGAAGAACAGGTTGAGGGCCCTAAAGGTACCGATACTCGAGTTGTTCTAAAACTCCACCCACAATTGGCTCCAGTCAAAGTCGCTGTCATGCCCTTGGTCAAGAAAAACGGGATGCCAGAGAAGGCACGCGCCCTGGTCGATGCCCTTTTCCGTCGTGGTATAAATGCGTCCTATGACGCACAGAATGCCATCGGAAAGCGATACCGACGCCACGACGAAATCGGAACCCCATGGTGCCTGACTATCGACGGAGAAACCCTAGAGGATGGGACCATTACAATCCGAGACCGAGATACGATGGAGCAGAGACGAATCCCCATCGATGATGCAGTCACCGAGATTGAAACACTCCTCCGCAGCGAATAATCACACTCGTTAGACGCGCTGTATAGTGGACTTATTTGCCTCGTTTTAATCGTTTGATAAAATCGTCTTTATTGATGGCGTATCGGTGGGCGATGTCGGTCTCGACCAAGCCCGAATTGACCAGTTTGACCAATTCATCGTTGAGTAACGAGTTACCGGCTTTTCGACCGACTTCCATGGTGCTGACTAATTGGGCGGTCTTCGCTTCTCGAATGAGATTTGCGACAGCATGGCTGCTCACGAGAATTTCAAATGCAGCCACACGTCCACCGGTGCGTCTCGGTAACAAGGTCTGGGCAACCACGCCTTTGAGTACCTCAGCCAAACTTAGCCGTACTTGACCTTGTTGCTCGGGAGGAAACATACCGACGATTCGTTCAATGGTTCCAATGGCTGTCGACGTATGCAAGGTCGCAAAAACAAGATGGCCCGTCTGGGCTGTCTCAATGGCCAGCGCAATGGTCTCTAGATCTCTCAGCTCACCCACGAGGACAACATCAGGGTCTTCACGAAGGGCGGCTCGAAGGGCACGCGCAAAGGAGTCAGTATGGGACCCGACTTCCCGCTGATTGACCATGGATTGATTTGACTTATGAACAAACTCAACCGGGTCCTCTAGAGTGATAATGTGCTCTGCTCGCTCACGATTTATGGAATCGACCATGGCAGCCAATGTTGTGGATTTACCGCTCCCTGTCGGACCCGTGACAAGAATTAAACCATGGGGCATGTTGCAAAAACTCGAAATGATCTCGGGAAGCCCAAGCTGCGCAGGAGTTCGGATGATACTCGGAATATGCCTGAGTACTGCGCTCACCCCGTGAATATCTCTAAACACATTGACGCGAAATCGGGCTTGGTCACCGAGCTGGTAAGCGAAATCCGTGTCATTGGTCTGACCAAATTCTTTTTGCCGAGACGCCGGCATAATTTCATCCATCGCTACGGCGATTGACTGGGAACTGAGTAGGGCATGACCAGGGATCGGAATGAGCGCACCATCGATTCGCCAACGAGGGGTCTGATTAGCGGAAATATGCAGGTCGGACGCCCCTTCAGCAATGACTTGTCGTAAGATCACATCAAGGGGAAAAACAGACAATGAGTTCATGGACTGAGAGGCCATCAAAGACGTCTGCGATGGAATACCAAGCCTAATTACAGTTTCATCAAATTGTTCGGCTGTCAGGCTAACGGGTCGCACGACCATACCTGTCAATAAGCGTTGGATTCTTTGGAGCAAAGTATCTGTTGGTTGGTCGACGAAACCGATGGTCACATGATGGTGGTCTAAGGACACAGGCAATACCCGATGACGACTTATAAAGTCCGCGGGCAAGAGTCTAAATACATCATCTGCGAGTTCATCTGACTTGAAGACATAATCAGGCAGCGAGACCTGGCGATTTACAGCGTGAAGCCGCGCGGCTAAGGTTCGGGAAAGCACCAAGCCAAAGAACGGAAGTGTCTGCATCATTCTGGAAAACTGGGTTTTCGTGAAGCGGATGACAATCACGTCATCATCGATAGCCAAAACGCTGGCCGATCGGGGTGTCTCAAGCAAAACCCCCATTTCGCCGACTGAATCCGGTGGTGAAAGACGAGCCAATTCCACGGTGCTCCCGTTTTTCGGGTCATCGAGTTGAACAACAGCTGCGCCTTTAACAAAAATATCAAAGGCATCAGATGCCTCGCCCTGCCTAGCAAGGTGTTGTCCAACCGTATATCGGAAGAGCGAACCATGCTTGGCTACATCAGCCAATTGCTCGTCTGAAAGCCCGTGAAACAACGCACTCGTGCTGAGCGCATACCGTGTCTCTTCGCTATACGACTGACCCTCTATTGGACGCATGGTGGCCTCTAACTCGTGGATAGACAGAATGACACGCCTAAGACACGAATGAAAAAAATTAACGCTCTCGTCATTCAAATGGAAGCCTCGTCCAGAACGCGAGGATTAGGGTCTGCCAATAGAAAGCATTGACCAGATGAGAGATCAGTTGCATTGATTGGGAGGTGACTTCTTGGGGAATTTCAGTCACAGTCCACGGACGCTTGAACAATTGTCTGACTTAAACCCATTAGCCCAAAATGAATGAATAGCAGGTGTTTCGATGACCGACAGTCAATCAGGTGAGAGACCATTCCCAGTCTTCAAATTCCTCTTTTGCGTCACACTGTTAATCGTGGTGACGACCTATTTTTTCAGCTGGTTCTCCGGCAGCTCGTTACTATACGAATTCAATCGCTTAAGTAAGAAGGCGACCGTTGTTGACTCGCCGATTAAAGACGACCCTGGTGAGACATACTTTGCCTTAAAATACAGTGAATGCCCAGGCACCATCGAATCGATTCATGTCGGTAAAATGGACCTGGATGACAAAGCGCCGGCCGCCCTAGTAGAGATTCGAAATTGCCTCGATGGTCTTGGGTCAAACGCGGAAGTCGATGTCTCCATTACAACCCGAAGAATGCGATTAAGCGGCAATAAGTCCGGGCGTATTAATCAAGTTGGATCGTGTGTTCTACCCCTACTGCCGACGCGAATCACAATCAAGGATAAGGCACGGTGCCCGTGGATGTAGAGACGGCCTGAGTTACCCTAGGGGGTATCGATGACGCCGCGGCTACATGGGCCAAATTGAAAAGCCAGACTGTCGCCACGACCCTGGTGGTCAACGACGGTCAAAAACACCCGATGGGTGGACACATGATGGCAGCTGAGTTGAACGCGCGGTCCATTAATCATCGAACCAAACCGGTTAGCAGCTGAATCACACCCACTCACTGCACCATCAAAAATTAACTCGGTGGATTGTTCATTGGCATCGTCTAGCTCAATGGCAAACTGCACCGGCGATATGGTGTCAGTCCGGCAATCGTCTGCTGACTGCCAGCGAACTCTTACAATCTTGGGTGGAGCGGCGGCATCGTCCGCTTTCGGTGTGTTTCGAGGCGTTGCTGTCGGTGGGCCAAATTCAGACTTAGGATCTCGGTAATCGGGTATGTCGCCCTCGTCGAGGTCCGACGAACAGCCAAAGGCTGTCGTCAGAGCAAATAGCAATGCTGTTTGGACTATACGCAAACAAACCCCATCTCAATCGAGCTTAAGTCACTCTTTACCTTTTATGATAAGGATGACATCCGTCAGACGGAGACACCCATTCCCCATTTAAAAGGATAAGGCTTGATTCTTACGATTATTTAAAGGCGGCTGTTTTTTTATAGTAATGGCGTATTATACAGAGGTTTTTTCACCCTTTAAGTCGAATAATTGAAGAAATTTCTAATGGATGACTTGACAGTCATGGATTGCGTGCACATCCGTTGATGTGTCAGCGGACGCGCCGACAAAATAAAAATAAAGTTCAATGATAACTTACGTTTATCACACATAGATGAGCGTATAGGAGACGTGTATGTTTACTCGATTTGCAGCGATCAGACCACCAATGAACATCAGCCGTGCTATGCAAAACCAACTGGAAGAGCTCGTCGCCGACTTGGGGCGAAATTATTCGCAGACTGTCAGACGCGATGGCATTGATTTCTACGAAAACGATGACCACTACCTTGTCCAAGCGGACCTGCCAGGGTTTGACTCGAGCCTTGTAGATATCACCTTAGAGGGCCAGAGCTTAAAGATATCGGCCAATGAATCGACACAACCAGAGACGTCACAAAACTCAAAGGTAATTGGTCGCAGAAGGACCAGTTTCACACGTGTCCTGCGAGTGCCTGAAACGGTCGACTTGGATCAAATCAACGCATCGCTAGAACACGGATTACTGTCGGTCACTCTGCCAAAAAGGGTGGAAGCCAAGGTGAGAAAAATTCAAATAACCTGACGAACAAATCATACAGGCGTATTTCATATAAAGAGCACTGGACTGTTCTTTTTGGAGTGTGATGACGCAGTCTAAGGGGGGTGGCTTTAGACTTGGCCAACACCCCCCTTTTTAATTTGGGTCAAGCCAACGCCATTGAACAGGTAATCTTCCCTATAGAATTCTAAAGCCGAGTTCGAGTATCTCTTTGCCCTAGGTGAAGTAGAACAGGTCGTGAGTAGGGACAAGGATCCGATTGAGAGCTGTGGACGATGACAAACAAGGCCGCAGATAATGCCCACCTTGAAGATAAAGATTGAAAAGGCCATTCTACCCGTCTGAGCATTTAAGGAGGTCTCGATGAATATCTATGATGCGATTAATCAAAGGCGAACTGTCCATAATTACAATCCGTCCACCATCAACCCAAAGGTCCTCAATCGAATTTTGGCCGCGGGACACATGGCCCCAAATCATAAGTTTACCTGGCCATGGCGGTTTACCGTAGTAGGGCCACAAACGCGCCAGGCGCTCCTTCCGATTGCGTACAAACTGAAGAATGTCACCGAAGAAAACATGAAGAAACGAGTCCGGGCTAAGCTGATTAACCCGGCCGCTCTAGTCGTCGTGACCCAGGCACGGTCTGAGAGTGCGTTTCAAGAGCAAGAAGACTATGCGGCAACCTGCTGCGCAATTCAGAATATGCTTTTGGCTGCTAAAGGCGAGGGACTTGGTTCCAAGTGGTCGACAGGGAGCCTGACCCAACACGCTGATATCTGTCAGCTGCTCAAGATTGACTCAGAAGAAGAAAAGGTCGTGGGTTTTATTTGGTTTGGTGAGCCTAAGAACATTCCGACCATAGAGCGCCCGTCTATTGGCGAACACATCCATTTCTTAGATTAGTCGACGGAAATGGGTCCCGCCCGTTTTTAAATCGGGCGAGACTAACATAAGCGATCAGCGCCGGGCGATCAGCTACAGCCAGATGTGCTTCCACAGTTCATACACTTCAAGCATGTACCGTTGCGAACCAACATCATCGCTCCACATGACATACATGGGTCACCTTCGAAACCTTGCTGCTTTGCGACTTGCACAGCTCTTGCGGTGGTATTGCCATTGACGCTTGTCATAATGTTGACAGAACCAGCCCCAAGGGATTCAACCAAGGTGATGTTGTCCGTTCGTGGAGGGATGGGCGCATACCCAGATGGCGCCTCGATTAAGGCGGCAGATGCTTGCGGTTCATTGCCCATCGACTCATCAGTCCCATTGGGGCTGTTAGAGAAATCGTAGACATGTGAACTATTGGCAACTCGACGCTCTTGTACAACCACCTCTTCAGTGTACTCAGGCTCTGGATCTGGTTGATTGACCGCATCAGCTCTCAAGTCTTCTTCGCTGACCTGAGCCAATTCATTGCGGCCCAAGTAATTGACAGCCAAATCTCTAAAGATGTAGTCGATGACCGATGTCGACATCTTGATTCGATCATTACCCATGACCATGCCATTGGGTTCGAATCGCGTGAAAATAAAGGCATCAACAAATTCTTCCAAAGGCACGCCATACTGCAAACCAAGGGAGACGGCAATTGCGAAAGAGTTCATCAAGCTTCGGAAAGCTGCGCCCTCTTTGTGCATGTCAATAAAGACTTCACCAAGGGTACCATCATCATATTCACCCGTACGCAAGTACACTTTGTGGCCACCGACAGATGCTTTCTGTGTGTATCCACTTCGCCGACCCGGAAGCTTCCGGCGTCTGGCGAGATAGCGAACGATAACCTTTTCTGCAATTTGAGCAGCCGCGGCGGCGGGCTGGTCGACTGCGACGGGCAGTTCCAACTGAGTGCCGTTCTCTAATGCATCGTCCTCATCATCGAAATCAAAGACTGTCGCTGACAATGGCTGACTTAATTTACTGCCATCACGATAAATGGCATTGGCCTTGAGTCCACGCGTCCAGCTCAACATGTATGCGGATTGGACATCCTCAATACTCGCCTCGTTAGGCATATTAATCGTCTTACTGATCGCACCACTGATAAACGGTTGGGTCGACGCCATCATTTCAATATGAGCCTCGGCACGAATAAATCGCTTACCGTTCTTTCCACACTTATTAGCGCAATCAAAGACGGCCAAATCCTTGTCTTTCAAGGCTGGCGCACCTTCAACCGTCATGGTTCCGCAAACATAATCATTGGCTTCAGCGATTTGCTTCTTTGTGAGACCAAGGGATGACAGCAAGTCAAAATCAGGTCGATTGATTGTTGGCTCTGGGATACCAAGACGGTCGATAATGTACTGGTCGCCAAAGGTGAACCGATTAAAGATCATATTCAAGTCGAATGCACTGCCAGCCAATCCCTCGATTCGCTGGAGCATCTCGGCATCAAAACCGTGCTCTTTAAGCTTTTCAGGATTGAGATGTGGGCACCCGTCCAGTGTACCGGCCCCTTTGCAATGGTTAACAATGGCCGTAATCTGCTCGTCCGAGTATCCGAGTCGGTCAAGGGCCAAAGGCACAGACTGGTTGATAATCTTGAAGTATCCACCACCCGCAAGCTTTTTGAATTTGACCAATGCGAAATCGGGTTCGACACCTGTCGTATCACAATCCATGACCAAACCGATGGTACCCGTGGGTGCAATGACTGAGACCTGCGCATTTCTGAATCCACAACGCTCGCCCTTTTCTAAGGCGAGGTCCCAGGTCTTGCGTGCGGCATTGAGCAAATATTCTGGACAATGCTCTGGGTCAATGCCCACGGGAATTGTATTGAGGCCCTCATAGTCCGTTGAGGGGACATCGTAGGCTGCTCGGCGATGGTTCCGAATGACGCGGAGCATGTCGGCCTTGTTCTCTTCATAGCCCGAAAATGGCCCTAAGTGCGCGGCCAACTCAGCACTCGTTTCGTAACTGGTGGCTGTCATAATCGCCGTGATTGCGCCTGCAATATTCGTGGCTTTAACTGAATCGTAAGGAATCCCCATAACCATGAGAATGGTCCCGAGATTTGCATAACCGAGCCCAAGCGTTCGGTACGTCCAGCTTAATTTCGCAATCTCTTCACTCGGGAACTGAGCCATGGCAACAGAAATTTCCAGAGTGATGGTCCACAATCGACACGCATGCTGGAAGGCATCAACATCAAACTTCGTGTAGTTATCGGTCATGAACTTCATGAGATTGCTGGATGCGAGATTACACGCCGTATTGTCCAAGAACATGTATTCAGAGCATGGATTACTGGCGTTGATTCGCCCAGCGCTTGGACACGTATGCCAATCGTTAATTGTCGTGTCGAACTGAAGACCTGGATCGGCACATGACCAAGCCGCATTTGCAATCTGGTCCCATAGGCCAGTTGCCGAAACGGTTTTGGCAATTTCACCGTCGGTTCGTCGAATCAGATTCCAATCGTCATCCTCACAGACCGCATTCATGAAATCATCGCTCAAGCGAACCGAGTTATTGCTGTTTTGACCACCAACAGTGCTGTAGGCCTCCGACTGCCAATCAACATCATATTCATCGAACTCAATCTCTGTAATACCCTGTTTGGCCAACTGTAGAATTCGTTGGATGTAGGCTGGGACGATGTTGGCCTTTTTGGCTTCACCAATGGCTTTTCGAAGCGCCAAGTTTTCCTTGGGGTTCAGGTTATCCCCATCGACCTCTACGCGGGTCGCTTCCAAGAGTCGCGTCAAATGATGGCGCGTTGCTTTAGAGCCTGCGACGAGGGCTGCGACCTTGTGCTCTTCACGCTGTTTCCAATCGATATACTGTTCGATATCAGGATGATCAACGTCCAGTGTGACCATTTTGGCGGCCCGTCGAGTCGTTCCACCACTCTTGATTGCGCCAGCAGCACGGTCACCAATCCGAAGAAAACTCATCAAGCCGCTGGATTTTCCACCACCGGTCAAAGGCTCGTTTTCTCCACGCAGAGAGCTGAAGTTTGTGCCCGTACCGCTCCCGAACTTAAATAAGCGAGCTTCACGAACCCAAAGGTCCATGATACCGCCTTCATTGACCAGGTCATCGCCAACAGACTGGATAAAGCAGGCGTGCGGCTGGGGACGCTCGTACGCGTTTTCGCTCAAACGCGTCTCGCCGGTTTCGTGATCACAGTACGCGTGTCCCTGAGCGGGGCCCGCAATACCATAGGCCCAATGTAAGCCTGTATTGAACCATTGAGGGCTGTTGGGAGCCGCCATTTGTGTGGCCAACATGAAGCGCATCTCGTCGTAATAGACCTGGGCGCTTTCCTCATCTGAGAAATAGCCATGTTGCCATCCCCAATAGGTCCAGCAGCCAGCCAGTCGGTCAAAGACCTGACGTGAGTCATGTTCGCCGCCGAAGCGCTCTTCCGCCGGTACGTCATTGAGTTTGCCCTGGTCTGGCTCATGCCGCCACAACCAAGCAGGAACACCCTCTTCGACGACCGTGCGCGTATACACCGGAACGCCGGCCTTTCGGAAGTACTTCTGGGCGATGATGTCAGTCGCAACTTGGCTCCAACTCGAAGGGACTTCGACCCGTTCGTTTAAAAATACGACAGAGCCATCAGGATTTCTAATTTCGCTCTTTCGTACTTCGAACTCTAAGTTCTCGTAAGGAGAAGATAATTCCTTCGTAAATCGCCTTTTGAGTCTCATGGACACACCTATATACACCTATCCCGTTCGCCCCGGGACGTCTCTTTAGTTACAAACCGACAATGAATGGTAGTTCAGGGCTTCCGGAACCAACGAAAAACGGTGGCGCCAAAAGTCTGACATTTGTCGTGTTTAACCGCTTGGACCCGGCCATACAAGGGCTTTTACAAAAAAAATCAGAAGTCTTTGAGAATACTCAATTTTTCTGTTCTTCCTACGTCTGCCCCAATATGTGGTATCCAACCTCATGTGAATACAGTAGATATTGTGTAGGTGCATGTAAAGAAGAAACGTTCATTAGAATATGTTTTTTTACATGTAGTTATATTTTTCAATGTGACTGTTTCTTATCTAAATTTTCATAAAAATGACTGAATCAAATGAGCTATTGGTATTAAAAACAGCCAGTTAGATACACCCATATAAATTGGTCTTCAAATTGCAGACATGATTGATGTAGGTCTCGTGATGATGGTGTTTTCTAGACAAATATCTGACCATCAGTGCACGTAAAGATTGTGGTTTTTGTGAGCTTTAAGAGGCTTTGGGGCGGCCAAAGTGCTTGCCAAACGACTTTTTAAAAAATGCTAAAAAGAGGGGGTAATGCCGGTCCGGTGCAGAGGCTAATTTGGCCGATTAAAAGTCGATGAATGAATGCGTGGCAGAAAGCCTGGATAGCGCTCATCGCCGATAATCGCCCATCCGTTCGGTCCACGTCTCTCGACCGTGACAAAGTCTTGAACGCCATCACATTCCACACGGAGCCGTACATCGGAACTGCGCTTCAAGCTGCCGACAACAACGCAACGATTAATCCGCCCGATGACTTTCTTCAGTTCCCGCGTAATGGCTGTCCGACCACACGGTGCGTGGGAAAAACTTGTACAAGGATCTCGCTGTTTGGCGGCAGTAACGGTCAACCAACGACCGCGATTCCCACCATAACGCGCCTGAATACACGCTTCTCTACGGCAGAGTGCCGCTGCTTTCTGAAAAATGGTGGGGCCAAGGGCGTTGACGGCTTTGTCTGGCCCAAAGCGGTCTGTGAAAGCCTGCAGTTCAACAAATGGCTGGGAGGGGTCAGCCCCTGTTGGACGCATGACCATCCAGATGAGAAAACCGCATATGCCAACCGTCTGCAGAATCAATGTAATGTGGATTAAACGGTTCATGCTCTCATACTGCCATATTACTTACCCAACCGCTAAATTGCTGGTCGACGGCTTTATACATAGCTCATCGGCAAAAATTTCAAATAGTTTAACGCCTGACCCGACTCTGTAGTTGCACCCGGACGCCGAGATAGGCAATATCGCCGGCGATTCTAGACAATGGAGAGTGTTAAAATGACGGTGAGAACACGAGTTGCGCCTTCGCCGACGGGTGATCCCCATGTGGGCACGGCCTATGTGGCCTTGTTTAACTATTGTTTTGCAAAAGCCAACGGCGGCGAATTTATTCTGCGCATCGAGGACACAGACCAAGTCCGGAGCACTCAGGCATCAGAAAAAATGATTATGGATGCCCTCCGCTGGGTCGGCTTAAACTGGGACGAGGGCCCTGATGTTGGCGGTCCCTGTGGTCCGTACCGCCAAAGTGAGCGCAGTGAGCTGTATCAAAAGTACGCACAGCAGCTTCTCGACGCAGATCACGCTTTCAGATGTTTTCTCACACCAGCCGAGCTGGCTGAGGTCCGTGCACAACACCAAGCATCGGGCGCGAAGACGGCCATGCCGAATCCCTATTCCGAAATCACTCGGGATGAATCCGATGCCCTGGCTGCGTCGGGTAAACCTTTTGTCGTGAGAATGAGAGTCCCGACCGACGGCATCTGCACCGTCCATGACTTACTTCGCGGCGACATTGAAATCGCCTGGGACCAAGTCGACATGCAAGTGCTGCTCAAGTCTGATGGTATGCCAACCTATCATTTGGCAAACGTCGTGGATGACCATCATATGGGCATTACTCACGTCTTACGGGGCGAAGAGTGGATATCGTCAGCACCAAAGCACTTGTTGCTCTATCAATACTTCGGCTGGGAGGCACCGACACTCTGCCACCTGCCATTACTCCGTAATCCGGACCGCTCAAAACTGAGCAAGCGAAAGAACCCAACCAGCATTCTATACTACCAACGGATGGGCTATTTGCCCGAGGCCTTACTCAATTATTTGGGTCGTATGGCGTGGTCCATGCCAGATGAAAGTGAGCAGTTCGATCTGTCGACGATGATCGAACATTTCAGTTTGGAGCGGATTTCTTTGGGCGGGCCTATCTTCGATGTCACAAAACTGGATTGGCTCAACGGCACATGGATTCGCGATGAATTATCAGACGATGAATTTATGGACCGAGTGGTCAAATGGGCTGTCAATCGGGATTACCTCAAGGCCGTCATTCCTTTAGTGCGCCCACGGATCAATAAATGGTCAGACCTCCCTGGCCATGCAGCCCTTTTCTTAGAAGGCCTCGTGGATATCACAGCAGACTCATTGGAGAGCAAGGGTCTCGAACAAGACGATGTGCGCCGAGTCCTATGCTACAGCTTGTGGGCACTCGATGGCCTGACAGATTGGACGGGCGAGGCAATTAACGGCGCACTCAGAAAAACAGCTGAATTAATGGACTTGAAGCTGCGTGTCTTTCTAAGCCCGCTGTTCATCGCCATTTCTGGCAAGAAGAATTCGACGCCACTGTTCAACACGCTCGCCATTTTGGGTCGTGATTTGACAAGAGCAAGGCTGCGCAATGCCATCAACGTCATCAAACCCATGTCCGGCAAAGAGCAAACGCGTTGGAAAAAACAATACGACGCTCTACAACACAGCGACGAGCAAGACGGTTAATGATCCGTCGATGACTGCTGGTGCAGGCGTGTCAAAACATCATTAATGATTCGGTCGTAACTTAAGAAAGATGCCTTGGCCGCACGTTTGATACGCTGGCGTTCGTCCAAGAGTCGGGCCGCGTTGGCCTGAAGGTCCAGCATCTGGCCCAGAAGTGCGTCTGCGTCTGCCTGCGGGAAAGTCTGACCGCATTCATCATCGGTGAGCAACCAATCCATGGACCCATCATCGGAAAACAGACCAAAAGCACCGGCGCCGAGCGTCTCTTGGCAGGAGATGCTAGGCCTTGCAAATACAGCAACATCGGCCGCGTGAAAGACACCCGCCAGCGCAGAGCGCTCTAAGAATGAATGCAGATGGACCTGATTGCACACTGAGCTTGTCTCCACCTGGGCGATAAACCGCTTGGAGATGGCTTGGTCGTCGAGACCCGTCACGATCAGCTGCACGTGCTCATTTGTCTGAGCCAATCGTTCAAAGGCCTGCCATATCAGCTGAATCGACAGTTCTTTTTCTGCCGCAAATCGAGATGAGAGTAAGAAGGTCAGGCTGTCTTCGGCAAGGCCCATGTCTGTCCGGGACCTGGTTCGGATGCGCGGATTATATTTGAATGTATCAGGGTCAAATCCGAGGGGTTTCATCATTAATTTATGACTGAAATTTGTGGGCGCGTCATAGAGACCAATGAGGCGAGGTGTCTCGGCTGTATTGGCGACAACTAAGTCTGCAATGTCGATGGCCTTTCGAATGGCCGGGCCACGAATATACCGGTAGGCACTCGCTTTGAGCCAACCTTTAAGCCCAAGTCCTTTTGTTCGCCAGTCAAATGTCTGCATACGACTGTTTTGGCCCATGAAGATGGCTATGGGGATGGCCTTGACAGCCAACTCTCGTGCCATCGATAAACCGAATAACTGGGGTGGACCAAACCAGAGAATACAATCTGGTCTAAGAGAGACAATATGCCGCGCGACATCCGTCTCTAAAAGCAGTTGCCGACGTTCGAGTCCGTAACTCGCCACCTCAATGAATTCAATTGCCGACTGATCACTAGATTGAGACCGCCCTTTTGGGCAAAGAACTGTCACTGTCCAGCCCATCCGTGACAGAGACTCAGCCCAGATATTCTCCTGGTAGGAATACCCTGATTTAAAAGACCCACTGACGATCACCGCATGGGTCCAGTGGGTACTTTCGTTCGAATGGTTTCTGTCTGCATTCACCCTATGCAACCTGCACTGGTCGGACCAGCGGGTCAAGGCCCGAAGGCTCTAAAGAAATCAAAATTACAGGGCAAGAGCAGCGGCGGATGAGTCACGCCGTCATGGCTAAATGGGGATTCCTGTGGCGTATGAGACACAGCTCCAATGGCACCCGACCATGACAGTGGATCGCCAACGAACCAGTTGGCGATCTTTTCAATTGTGACAGAATTGAAACAAAAGTATGACAGATTGAAGTCGCTGAGGTACTCTTTAGAGTATGAAGTTGTCTATTTCACATCTCGTCATCGTCTTCGCGGTGTCGGGGTGCAGCGACAACCTGAGCACACCCACCGAAAACCAGCACCCTAAAATAGCGACTCATGGGGAGTTATATCCAGTCCAAGACCAGCCTTTCGATGCCCTATGTACCCCCGGGGAAAAGCTCGGGACGTGTTCGGTCTGCGATGAAAAGGGCCTGTTTCGCATCCCCCTATTGGATCGGAGTTGTCCACAGGTGAATTGTTCGGCACTCGACCAGTTCATCCTGATAGAGGATGGACAGGAACAAAGCTGTTTGAACTTAAATTACGAGACTCAACTGACCGCGTGTCACACAAATGGCCGATGCGCCGACCATGCAAGCGTGGACTTTTGCCCAATCACGTCAAGAGACGTCGTGCTGAAGACCGTGGGACCGTGCAGCACCATTGTGGGCTGCGCAGACGGCCTGACGCCAAGTATTGAATACGCATCCGATGGCACACCCTGTGACACCGGACAATGTATATCCGGTCAATGCATTTCGAACGAACCCGTCTTCAATACACCCAGTCTAGAGCCAAGCCTCAATTGTGGCATGTTTCCGGCAACCCCATTTTGTGGTGAGAGTGACGAGCATGGCGATAATACGGTCCCATTTTGTGAATTCAGAGTTGAAACACCTAACTTCCGGACCTGCGACGAAATTTGTGCGGCCAACGGCTCCTGGTGTCTAGGCGCATGGGATGATGCGCGAGATACATGCGAACATCAGGAACGACAGACCTGCCACACCCGCGAACTCGATCAGATTTGTCGCTGCGCACAGCCAAGACTGACCCAAGGTGATCCCTTCGGTCATTAGGCATCAGGGTCCAAGTCAGATAAAAACACTCGGTCAAAACCACCTATGACCCAGAGCAGTGCAGCCCTGAAAATCACCGTCTAGAAACACCAATGCATCCATTCTGTGTCAGTTGAGTGACACATTGCTGTTTTTTCCATCAGGGCACCAAAGTGCCATCAATTTGTCACAATCAGATCGGAAACGCTCCCTGTCGCTCGGGTCCCGACCGGTCTGAGCTTGAGTGGATACGCTCGGAACAAAATCAATTCTGACGAAAAGGAGTTTCGAATCATGAAAAATCAATTAAACGCGAGACTGCTTCTTTGTTTAATCGCTGTGGCCAGCATGGTTGCTTGCGGTGGTGCAGAGGAGAGTACAAACGACGCCAATTCAGGAAACATGGCTCCAACTGAGCCAACTGAGCCAACCGAGCCCACCGCTGGATGCCCAGCGGGGACTGCCGAGGTCGCCGAGTTCTGCGCTCTAGAAGGACGCATTACAACAGACCTGACATTGACAGCAAACAATCAATACATTCTCAGCGGCCCTGTTTTCATTGGTGATGGCACAGCCGAGACTGTTCTTACAATCGAGCCTGGCACAACCATCTACGGCATCAAAGACCCTGGGTCCCCTGGTACATTAATCATCGACCGCGGCTCAAAAATCGAAGCTGTTGGGACAGCAGACGCACCCATCGTATTTACATCTGACCAATTGGAAGGCCAGAAAGACCGCGGAGATTGGGGCGGCATTATCATCAATGGGTATGCACCCATCAACGGCTGTGACGCAGCCCCTTGCTCTGCAGAGGGTGAAGGCAGCGCCGGCACGTACGGCGGCGATAATCCAGAAGACAACAGCGGCACCCTCAAGTACGTCCGCGTCGAGTATGCCGGTACGTTGTTCAGCGAAGACAACGAACTCAATGGCATCGCATTCCAAGGTGTTGGTAGCGGGACTGTCGTTGATTACATCCAAGTCCACATGAACAAGGATGACGGCATCGAATTCTTCGGTGGCACTGTCTCAGCCAAGCATGTCGTTATAACAGGTGCTGGTGATGACAGCATCGATTGGACGGACGGTTGGGTCGGCAATATCCAATACGCCATCGTTAAACAGTACGAGGATGACGGCGACAATGGCATTGAAGCTGACAACAACAAGGCGAACAATGATTTCTTGCCTCGTTCGAACCCAACACTGGCTAACCTGACTTTTATCGGAAACGAGAACACCGACATCGGTATGCTCATCCGCGAAGGCACAGGCGTCACAATCGCTAACTCGGTCGTCAGCGGATTCGGCGATGCATGCCTCGTTCTCGACAATGAGGCCACATTTGCCAACAGCTGTGATGCAGACGCAAGTCTCATCACATTGAGCAACTTAGTCCTCAATTGTGAGACTCAGATTGAAGAGCCTGATCCTGCAGAATTCACAGCCGCATGCACAGCTGAGAGCATCTTCAGCCGCGCTGGTAGCAACGTGACAACCGACGAGACTGTCCTCGAGAACTATATGCCTGCAAGCGACTCAATGCTGCTGAGTCCTGCAGACGCCATCGAGCTCGCTGCTTGGTTCGACAACACAGCATTCATCGGTGCCGTCGGTGACGAGGATTGGACTGCTGGCTGGACCATCGGTCTCGAGTAAGTCTTAGACCCCACAAGCCGGCGACAAAGTCGGTTAAAGAATGACCCTCGCGACGTTGATTTTTCGCGAGGGCTTTCTTGTTTTCAGATCGGTCAAAAAAACGATCTGAAAACAAGAAAGTTTAGAGCGAATCGATGGAGACTATGATGACGAGTCATACACAAATTTTCATAAGCGCAGCCCTGCTGTGTATGAGCCCAATGGCCGCCTATTCTAAGGCCACTGTTCAAGATGCGGATGCCCTCATCAAGTCCTTGGTCGAGAAGCGCTCAAAGGTCGAAGAACTCACAGAAGAGTTAGAAAACAAGAAGCGTGAACGACGTGCCAAACAGCGCGCATTTGAGAACCAAAAAGCGCAATTAGACGCCGAATTACAACGTGAATCCGTGCGTCACGCACAGCTCACAGAGGCCATGCAGAGAAAGAAAGTACTCATCGAAGCGTCTAAAGAACGCGATGCGGCCCTTTTGCCCATATTTGAGAAAAATGCTGCTGCACTCAAAAGATATGTCGAGACAAGCCTTCCATTTAGACAAGGCGAACGATTGGCCGAAGTCGACTTGATTACCCAGAAACTCAGTGGTGGACTTCTCAGCCCAAGATCGGCACTCACTCGGCTTTGGTCATTGATAGAAGATGAACGTCAAATGGCTAAAGAGACGGGGTTGTACAGAGACACCGTCACCGTAGATGGCCAAAAGCTCATGGTCGATGTGGTGCGAATCGGAACCATCGGTCTTTACTTTCGAACAGGTACAGGCCGAGTGGGTTTGGTAACACGGTCCGATTCAGGCTGGACGACAACCTTTGTCGATGAAGAGCGCGGTCGTCTTCAAATCAACCACCTCTTCGACGCCTTTAAAAAACAAATTCGAGTGGGTCTATTCGACCTACCCAATATGCTGCCCATGCCGGAGGGACGTTAAATGCGTTTATCAATCTTATTGGCGTGTCTAGTGACGCCGACTCTCCTCATGGCAAAGCCAGAGAGTGGGACACTTCGTGACGCATTTAAAAAAGAGTTTGCATTTCTTGAATCCGAACAGGCCGTCTTGGAGAAAAGGCTTCAAAAAGCAAAGCGTGCGCTGAGACAAGAAGCCGGCCGAAGCAAGGTTGTTTTAGCCGGACTTCAGCGCCAAATCGTTCAGCAAACCACAGAGTCCGACGCCATGGCCGATGCCATGGTGGATTTAGAAAGACAAGTGGATGCACTGGGTGAAAGTGAAGAAGCCCTGACTGGTTTAGGAGACCAAATCAGTCGCGGACTTGAGTCTGAAGGCGTTGTCTGGAAGCCCAAGATGGGGGCGGTCGACGGGGAGAATGCCGAAGATAGACTCAAGCGAGAGGCCGGTCAGATCCTCACCGGTTTTGACTTATCGTTTAAGTCTCTCGAACAAGGCGGCCAGGTCAGACGCGAGCCCGGCGAGTTTTTCCTATCCGATGGCAAGCAAGTCAACGGCACACTGTTGAAAGTCGGTAAAGTGGCCGTCTACGGCGTTGCCGGTGGCCAGGCGGGTGCGCTGACGCCAGCAGGTAATGGCCATTTCAAACTCGACCCGCCCCAAGGCGCTGATACAGCCAGGGCGCTCATCGAAGGTCGACAAGAAGCCCAAATCAAGTTGTTCTTATTTGAGAACACGACAAAGAACTTTGAGCCCCCAAAGGAAAAGACAGTACTCGAAATCATCAACAGCGGTGGTGTGATAGCCTGGGTGATCGTCGGCCTGGGTATTTTGGCCATGTTGCTGCTCGTCATTCGTGCGCTTCTACTCGTCTTCGCGGGGACAAACACAGAGCGTCTCTGGGATCGAATTGAGGATGTTGTCTACCGAGGTGACCTGATGGAAGCCTCCAAGTTTTGCGAGACCAAACGAGGCGCGGGCGCGCGAATTTTAGCCGCATTGACGCCTGTTCTAAAAGAAGACAGGGACGACTTGGAGCGCGTGTTTAGTGAGCGAATGGTCGTCGAAGAAGGCTACCTTGACCGCTTTGGCTCAATCATTCTCGTGATCGCCGCCGTCGCCCCACTGCTGGGTCTCCTCGGAACGGTGACCGGCATGATCTCGACCTTCGATGTCATCACTGAATTCGGCACAGGTAACCCAAAGCTTTTAAGCGGCGGTATTTCCGAAGCACTTGTGACCACTGAACTTGGGTTGTGTGTCGCGATTCCGACATTGCTTTTCGGCAATATTCTCAACGGCTGGGCGACCAAGATGAAGGGGAACCTGGAATTTGGTGCACTGCGCTTAATCAATGCGGTTCGCTGCCGAAAGCGCACATCTCAGTCGGCTGAGACAAACGCCAATTGGGACGGTGCGCTGACAGCGACAGGAAAGCCTGCATAAGTCATGTCGGTGGACTTACTCTTAATCGAACTGAGCGCGTATATGGCTGAAGGCGGCTTCGTTATGCCGCCCCTCATCATATGTACCTTTGTTCTTTGGTACGGCTTAGGCGATCGAGCGCTCTTCCTGCGCCGTGGGTTCCGAGGCGACTTCGGACTCAGCATCAGCCAGGGTGCCGTTCCCAAAAGGGGTGTACTGGGCCAAGCTTGGGCATCAGTGAAAAAGGTCGAGGACAAGACCTTAGATGAAGGGGATCAATCGGCTGCCTTCTACGAGGCCCTGTATCCGCTCAAACGATCTCTTAACCGCAATCGAGTGCTGGTCAAAAGCATTGTCATCATCGCCCCATTAGCTGGTCTCTTAGGGACCGTTTCGGGGATGATCGAGACCTTCGACTCCCTGGGTAACCAAGCCCTATTCGCCGCGTCGGGTGGTGTTGCGGGCGGCATTTCACAAGCCCTTTTGACAACGCAGATGGGCTTGGTTGTGGCCATTCCAGGCGTCATTGTCGGTCGCTTGTTGGACCGGAAGCAATTTCAACTTGAAAACGACCTAGACCAACTGGTGTCTGTGGCATGTCTTAATAGAGGAGGACATTGACATGATGAATCGACGACGAAGACAAGCTGAGGAAGCCGGCGTTGACATATCGCCACTCATCGATATGGTCTTCATCCTTCTCATTTTCTTTATGGTCACCACCACCTTCGTCAAGGATGCTCAAGTGGAGCTGGACCGACCCTCTGCGTCCAGCGCAAAACCTGCATCGACAAAGGCGATTCGGGTGACCATCGACCGACGAGGAGACACCTATGTTTCAGGTCGAGCAGTACGCCCTTGGCTCTTGCAAGGCACCGTCAGAGAGTTGCTCCGGGGTGCCAAAGATCGACCCGTTCTGGTGATTACCGATGCAGGCGTCAAAGCACAGCAGCTGCTGACCGTCATCGACCAATGCAGACTGGCTGGAGCCAAAGACGTCGCTGTCGCCACAGAACGTGAGGCGACCTGATGAATCGGATCACGCAAATTCTTGGCTCTTTGGTCATCATGGTCTTCGGTGTTGGACTGGTCCTCACCTTAATGATCGTGATGAATCGATACACGCAACCACCCAAGAAAGAAGAGAGACGGGTGACCGCCAATGTCGAGATTAAAAAAATAAAGCCAAAGCCGAAAAAGAAGGCGGCTAGACCAAAGCCTCGACGGGCTAAGCCGCGTACAGCAAGGCGTTTGGCCCCACAACCTAAACTCTCAAGTGCTTTGTCGGGCGTTGATTTGGGCAATGAGACTCGATTTGGTCGAACCAGCGATGACAGCGGAGATACGCTTCTACAAAAGACAGGTGGCAAAAACCTATTGATGACCAGTGCAACTGTTGACGAGCCACCAAAAGCAACTCGCAAAGTCAGCCCAAAATACCCAATGCAAGCTCGGAAAGACGGGGTA
>MDTC01228392.1_pt1 | contig 24935 bp, 17 predicted proteins | sample 811181 | NCBI WGS metagenome assembly MDTC01 (sample SAMN05326644, study PRJNA326480) | marine metagenome | isolation source: seawater | place: Pacific Ocean: North | collected 2011
GCTAAGCCTTGCATAAGAGCCGAGGCACCGAGTCGGTTCGCCCCGTGATCTGAAAAGTTCGCCTCGCCCGCTGCGTACAGTCCTGGAACGGTGGTCATAAGGTTGTAATCAACCCAAAGGCCCCCCATTGTGTAGTGCACAGCAGGGTAGATTTTCATGGGCGTCTCATAGGGGTCATCCGCAGCAATCTGCTTGTACATGTCAAACAAGTTCCCATATTTCGCCTTCACAACGTCTTTTCCTAGTTTGGTGATTTCCTCATCCGATGGGTCGCGCAAACCGCGAATATTCGCTTCCGTTTTGCCGTAGCGTTGAATGGCGCTTGCATAATCCAAAAAAACGGCCTCACCTGTCTCATTTACACCAAATCCAGCATCACAACGCTCCTTCGCAGCGCGAGAAGCCACGTCGCGAGGGACGAGATTTCCAAACGCCGGATATCGGCGTTCCAAATAGTAATCCCGGCTATCTTCTGGAATATCATTCGCACGTATCGTGCCTTTCCGAATCGCTTCCGCGTCTTCCTGTTTTGCAGGCACCCAGATGCGGCCGTCATTCCGCAAAGACTCTGACATCAGTGTGAGCTTGGACTGGTGCTCTCCCGAGACCGGAATGCACGTAGGGTGTATCTGAGTGAAGGAAGGGTTAGCCATGTATGCTCCCTTCTTATGTGCCCTCCAAGCAGCGGACACATTCGAGCCCATGGCGTTAGTGCTCAGGAAGAATACGTTACCGTAACCGCCTGACGCCAACACCACCGCGTGAGCGGCATGGCGTTCAAGCTCACCGGTAACGAGATTACGGGCAATTATGCCACGGCATTTGCCGTCCACTATGACGATATCCATCATCTCGTGGCGGGTGAGCATCTCCACTTTGCCCTTGGAAATCTGACGGCTCAGCGCGGAGTAAGCACCCAGCAGAAGTTGCTGGCCCGTTTGGCCCTTGGCATAAAACGTTCGGGACACCTGGACTCCTCCAAAGCTTCGGTTATCCAAAAGGCCACCGTATTCCCTCGCAAAGGGCACTCCCTGGGCCACACACTGATCAATGATACTAGTTGAAACCTCAGCCAACCGATGCACGTTAGCTTCTCGGCTGCGATAATCCCCTCCTTTTATGGTGTCATAAAACAGGCGATAAACTGAATCACCGTCATTTTGGTAATTCTTCGCAGCATTAATTCCACCCTGAGCAGCGATTGAGTGTGCGCGGCGGGGCGAGTCCTGAAAACAAAAAGCCTTGACGTTGTATCCCATCTCCGCCAGCGATGCTGCGGCAGAACTCCCTGCCAATCCAGTCCCAACGACAATGACGTCAATAAGGCGCTTGTTCGCGGGATTGACAAGATTTATTTGATTCTTGTGAATTGTCCATTTCTCTGCTAGCGGACCCTCAGGAACCTTTGATTCGAGCATGCCAGAATTACTTAGAGTTGAGAAACATATAAAAAGACTGGTATCGAGGCGAAAAGCACCGGAACCACGATTGCAAATGCCAAGCCTGCTTTTTCGATAACGTGGTTATACTTCACATGACTCAATCCGAGAGATTGAAAGCCACTTTGAAAGCCATGTGACAAATGGAATGCCAATGCTGCTTGGGCTAAGACATAACCAATCACAGCAAAAAGGCCCAAAGAATTAGTCGGCGAAAAAAAGTTCACGACCACTGTGTAAAGGTCTTTCAAGCCATTGTGCATGGGCATTGCACCAAAATGCATCTTGTACCAAAAAGAATGCATATGGCTAACCATGAAAAGCAAAATAATAGTGCCCAGAATCCCCATGTTTCGGCTAGACCACTTGGAATTCACGCGGCCTTTTTCCATTACGTATTTGCCAGGCCGGGCTTTTTTATTCTGGATTGAGAGGACAACACCGTCAACGACATGAAATAAGACGCTCAAGTATGTCAGGTAACTGAGAATTTTAACAAGCGGAAAAGTGGTCATGAATTCAGCATATTCATTGAACACTTGCTGGCCTTCTCCACCTGTTTTGAGCAGCAATTGGAGGTTACCTGCGAGATGACCCGCCAGAAAAAGGCAAAGAAAAAGGCCTGTTAAGGCCATAACGTACTTTTTCGCCAACGATGATTTCAGAATTCCGGGACTTTTCATGATTTCAACAATGCCAATAAAGATACGGCTTACACAGCCAGTTGGCAACGTGAGGTGTAAGAACTGCAAAAGACTGGGATTCAATGGAAGAAATGGGGGGCGAAACCGAGGAGCCGCCCCCCAATCGGTCAGCTCACGTCCGTTTCCGGCTTTCGGTCGAGCATCAGCATCTCACCCGCAATAACCTCAGTCACATAACGCGTATGCCCTTCCGTATCCTCGTACGTTCGGTAAGCTAACCGACCTTCGATGGCAACCTCCGTGCCCTTTTTCAAATATTGACCCGCGATCTCCGCCAGTGCACCCCAGATGACCACATCGTGCCATTGGGTGCGCTCGACACGTTCCCCTTCACCATTGCGGAATGATTCGTTGGTCGCTACCGGAAAAGCGCATTTCACCTTGCCTTCATCGAAGCTCATCAATTCAGGATCTTTCCCGAGCCGTCCAATCAATTGGACTTTGTTTCTCAATGCATTCATTTCGTAAGTATTTCTGCCGACAAACATGTGCCTGTACCCCTGCGAAATCCGTATCTGCAACGGCTTGATTCAGCTCTGACTGATTCTAATTTGTGCATGCACCGCCGCCGAATTGGACCCTATCTTTGCGCACCGCATTGAAGACCTTTTCCATGAGCTCATCCATTCGTGTACGATTTGCCCCTAGCCCCACCGGCCCGCTGCACATGGGTGGGGTGCGCACGGCCCTTTACAATTACCTCTTTGCTAAAAAGCACGGCGGTACGTTCATCCTTCGGATTGAGGACACGGACCAAACGCGATTCGTTGAAGGAGCAGAGGAATACATCCGAGAAGCGCTAGATTGGTGCGGAATCACCCCCGATGAAGGTGTGAAAACCGGTGGAAATCACGGGCCTTATAGACAATCCGAACGCAGCGCCTTGTATCAACGTGAAATCCAATGCTTGCTCGACAGCGGTGCTGCGTATAAAGCATTTGATTCCTCACAGGCAATGGCAGCAAAGCGCTCAAAAGCGGAGGCAAATGGCGAAGTGTGGCAGTACGATGCTACCACCCGCATGGACATGCGCAACTCACTCTCCTTATCTTCCGAAGAGGTGGCACAACTAGAAGCCGACGGACACCCGTACACGGTGCGGTTTAAGATGCCCGATGAAGCTAGTGAAGTGCTCGTACAGGACGAAATCAGAGGTGAAATCCGAATTTCCACCCATGTGCTCGACGACAAGGTCCTCATGAAGACCGACGGTCTTCCAACCTACCACCTCGCCAATGTCGTGGACGACCACCACATGAAAATCAGCCACGTCATCCGCGGCGAGGAATGGCTACCCAGTGCCCCATTGCATGTCATGCTCTACAACGCATTCGGCTGGGATCCGCCGAAATTCGCGCACCTGCCGCTCATTCTCAAACCCACAGGAAACGGGAAGCTCAGCAAACGCGACGGTGACAAAGGCGGCTTCCCCATTTTCCCGCTGGAGTGGAATGACCCCACCACCGGTAACACTTCCATGGGGTACCGCGAGCAGGGCTTCTTGCCCGCAGCCTTCCTCAACATGCTCTTGTTGCTGGGTTGGAGCGGCGGAGACGACGTAGAATTGTACACCTTGGAGGAAGCCATCGAAGCTTTTGACTTGCAGCGAGTAGTAAAAGCCGGAGCACGGTTCAACCCCGACAAAACGCGGTGGTTTAATGAGCAGTACCTGCGCCAGGTCGACTCCAGCCAATGGATCGCACCGCTCAAAGCCGTTGCTGAAGGAAAGATGGAAGGCTGGTCCGACAAACAGTGCCAAGCGGTCTTGAACATGTTCCTCGAGCGGGTACAGTTCCTTCACGAAATCACAGCCACTGACTACCTCTTCGCTGCGCCCGAAGCGTACGATGAAAAACTAGTCCGGAAGAAGTGGAAGGCAGAGACGTCCGGCTACCTCAACGACCTCGCAGCAGTACTCCGCAGCATTGATTCATTCGACGCGGCCACGGTGGAACGTGAATTCAAAGCATTCTTGGAAGCGCGGGAACTCGGTTTTGGCGCCGTTCTGCTGCCATTCCGCCTGGTACTTACCGGCACCGGAGGAGGCCCTTCGATGTTCGATTTTGCGGCTTTCCTTGGAAAAGGTGAAACCCTGGCGCGCCTGGAGAAGGGAGTCGCTGCCCTCAGCTGATCTGCATTTCCGGCACTTCGTCCGGCACGACCAAGGTGCCGGCGGTCGCGGCGATGATCTCATCGACCGACACCCCAGGAGCCCGCTCCACGAGGTGGAACGTCCCCTCCTTGATGTCCAGCACCGCGAGGTTAGTGACCACCCGCTTTACGCACCCCACACCCGTCAGCGGAAGTGAGCAGGCATTCAGCAGCTTTGAATCCCCCGCGCGGTTCGTGTGCATCATGGCGACGATGATGTTTTCTGCACTCGCAACCAAGTCCATGGCGCCACCCATGCCCTTGACCATTTTGCCCGGAATTTTCCAATTGGCGATATCGCCGTTTTGGGCTACTTCCATGGCCCCAAGTACCGTGAGTTGAACGTGCTGACCGCGAATCATTGCGAACGAAGTGGCGCTGTCAAAATAAACGGCCCCGGGCATGGCCGTAATGGTCTGCTTTCCGGCGTTGATAAGGTCGGCGTCTTCTTCCCCTTCCAGCGGAAAGGGTCCCATTCCGAGGATGCCGTTTTCGGATTGAAATTCAACCCCCATACCATCCGGAATGTAGTTGGCCACAAGGGTGGGGATGCCAATTCCCAAGTTGACGTACCAACCGTCCCGGATTTCCTGCGCAATGCGCTTCGCAATTCCTTTTTTATCCAGCATGGCTCATGCGTTTGATTCGGTTTGACGAGGGCGAACGGTGCGCTGTTCAATTCGTTTTTCGTAACCCTCACCTTGGAAAATTCGCTGAACGAAAATCCCCGGGGTATGAATCTCGTTGGGATTCAGGGTTCCCTCCGGGACCAATTCCTCGACTTCCGCAACGGTGATTTTTCCCGCCATGGCCATCATAGGGTTGAAATTGCGGGCAGTGGCTTTGTAAATGAGGTTGCCAGCGGTATCTCCCTTCCAAGCTTTGACGAACGCAAAGTCTGCGGTCAAGGCGCGCTCTAAGATGTGAGGCTTGCCATTAAACTCCCTTACTTCCTTTCCCTCCGCCACTTCCGTTCCGAAACCGGCAGGGGTGTAAAATGCAGGGATACCAGCCCCACCCGCGCGGCAGCGTTCTGCAAGGGAGCCCTGAGGAATCAATTCCACTTCCAACTCTCCGCTCAGCATTTGCCGCTCAAATGCGTCGTTTTCGCCTACGTACGAGCTGATCATTTTGAGGATTTGACGTTTCTGGAGGAGGAGCCCCAAACCAAAATCATCTACCCCTGCGTTGTTCGAGATACACGTCAGGTCGTTCACTTCCAACCTCACCAATTCGGCAATACTGCACTCGGGAATGCCGCAAAGTCCGAAGCCGCCCAGCATGAGCGTCATGCCGGACTGGACACCGTAACAAGCGGCCGCACTGCCCGTTACAACTTTTAAAATTGCCATATCATGTCGTTGATCATTGAAACAAATCGTCGTCGTCAAAGCCCGCACCGCTGCCTCCAAATGTCGCTTGGTTCAGCTCCATCAATTGGCGGCAATCCATGGAATCCAAGCCCATGCCTTCCGGCCGCACAAAATCGGACTGGCTCAACCCAAGACTTTCGTCGGCATAGGCCGCATTCATGTAAAACCCGTAAATGGGCAATGCCGTGTTAGCGCCTTGCCCATTGGCAATGGTGCTGAAACGGACTGCCGGATCTTGTGCACCGACCCACACGCCCGTCACTAAATCCGGTGTCATGCCCATGAACCACCCGTCGGAGTGGCCTTGTGTGGTTCCTGTTTTTCCGGCCATAGGGACCTTGATGTTATCGTATTTCCGGCGTTCGATATCCATGCGCAGGCGGATTCCGGTGCCTTTGCGCTCCCCCGTCTTGGGGTTATAAGCGCCATCGACTACACCCCTCATCATGTCCACCACGGTGTAGGCCGTTCGCTCATCCAGTCCTTGGCGGAGCTCGGGTTCAGGCGTCCATATCACGTTGCCGTACTTGTCCTCAACGCGCGTGATGATGGTCGGCTTGACGTACACGCCGCCGTTGACCAGGGCAGCATTCGCCGAGGTGATTTCCTTTAAGGTCAATTGTGAGGCTCCCAATGCGATGGACGGCACCGCTGGAATTTTCGACTCGATGCCCAGCGCACGTGCCAACTGGATGACCCGTACCGGGCCAAACTCCTTGATGAGCTTAGCTGATATGGTGTTCATGGAATTCGCCAATGCGTACTCCAAGGTCACGACCTCCCCGTACTCAAAGTCACTGTTGTCCGGGCACCAGTCGGGCTGATCCCCGGGCATTTCAACGCAGATGCGTTGGTTGGGTAATTCCGTGCACCGCTCCATGCCGTAGCGCAAGGCTGTGGCGTACACAAAGGGTTTGAAAATAGAACCCACTTGCCGCTTCGCTTGGGATACGTTGTCATACTTGAAATACCGGTAATCCATCCCGCCGACCCACGCTTTCACATGTCCTGTCTGCGGCTCAATGGACATAAGTCCCGCATGCAGCAGGCTTTTGTGGTAGAGGATAGAGTCCAGTGGGCTCAATATGGTATCGCGCGGCCCTTTATGAGTAAAGACACGCATCTCCACAGGCTGCTTGAAACTGGCATTAATTTCTTTGGTGGACGGCCGGTGCCAGATGTGGCTGCATCCGCCTTTCTGCTCGTCACAGTGCCAAATGGGGTCTCCTTCGGTGTTATCCTCCTTTTCGATGTAAAAGCCAGGACGCTCACATTCGGGACAGAACTTGCCATTGTAAATTCTGTAGCGCTCGCTTTGCTTCTTCGCCTGGTTGACGATGAGATCACGGTCGCTGCGTTCGATGCCTTCGTAGAACGGCCATTCGGATTTGCTCCGCGAACGCAGGTCACGGTTGAGGGTGGCTTGCAATTCCTCGCCGAGGTGGCGTTGCACAGCTATCTCGGCAGCCGCCTGCAGGCGGCTGTCCATAGTTGTGTGCACCTGGATGCCGTCGCGGTACAAATCATACGGTGCCCCGTCCGCTTTGGAAAGCACCCAATTGCCTTGGGCATCTTTCGCGCCAAACAACTCTTTCAATTCCGCTCGCAGGACTTCACGGAAATACGGCGCCAAGCCTTCGTCGTGGCTGACCTTTTGGTAGTTCAACCCCAACGGTAAGACCCGCAACGAATCCGCCTCGGCGTCGCTGATTCGGCCATAACGTACCATTTGGCCAAAAACCACGTTGCGCCGATCGAGCACGAGTTCAGGACGCCGCAACGGATTGAATAAAGAGCTGTTTTTCAACATACCCACTAGCATGGCCGATTCGTGCAACTCCAATTCACTGACGTCCTTATCGAAGTAAATATTCGCAGCGGACTTCACCCCGACAGCTTGGTTTAAGAAATCGTAACGGTTGAGGTAGAGGGCGACGATTTCATCTTTGGTGTAAAACCGCTCAAGGCGTGCTGCAATAATCCACTCCTTGGGTTTTTGAAGGAACGCACGTTCCAAAGTGCTCGTGTGGTCGTACTGCTCCGTGAACAGTTGTTTGGCCAATTGTTGGGTCAAAGTGGAACCGCCACCTCGTTTGCCCATGTAGGCAATGGCCCGAGCCAACCCGATAAAATCGATGCCGCTGTGGCGCACAAAGCGGGCATCCTCTGTGCTGATAAGGGCGTCGACGAGGTTGGGAGGCAACTCTCCGTACCGTGCGTCAGATCGGTTCTCAGAGTAGTACCGCCCGATCAGTTTTCCGTCTGTAGTGAAAACCCGGGTGGCCAAGTCCGTTTTGGGGTTGGCCAAGGTATCCGTATCCGGCAATTCACCGAACGAGGCCAAGGCAGTCAATCCCGCAAGCCCCATGAGGGGACCCAGACCGATGAGCCACGTCCACACCTTTTGCCGCGTGAACGAGGCCAGGGCCTTTTTTTTCGAGGACTTCGCGCTTTTCTTAGCCATTCGTTTTACAAGAATAAGACACGAAACGCGAGTGAAAGCGTGGAAATTTTCAGATTCAGCTTTATTCTCAACTTCCCCCCGGGGTAGCCGTGGAAATGCATCATAAATTTGCCCCTCTAAACATTTCCCATGGTCGCACTCATCAAAGCCGCTCAACTTTTGCTCAGCCTATCCATTTTGGTGGTGCTGCACGAATTTGGTCACTATTGGGCGGCTCGAGCGTTCAAAACCCGCGTGGAGAAGTTTTACCTCTTTATGAACCCTGGTTTTTCGCTATTCAAAAAGCAGATTGGAGAGACAGAATGGGGCATCGGATGGTTGCCACTTGGCGGATATGTCAAAATCTCCGGGATGATTGATGAGTCGATGGATACCGAGCAGATGCAGCAGCCTGCGCAGCCCTGGGAATTCCGCTCGAAGCCAGCTTGGCAACGCCTCATCATCATGCTCGGCGGTATCATTGTCAACCTCATCCTCGGTTTTGCCATTTACAGCATGGTATTGCTTGTGTGGGGCAAAACGGTTCTGCCAGCGGAACGCATCCCTTACGGATTAGAGGTGGACGAACGCCTGAAGCCCTTGGGGTTTGAAGACGGCGACCAAGTAGTGAGCATCAACGGTGAAGCGCCGGCGTCGTTTACCGAAATTCGACGGTCCCTCTTCTTCGATCCGGTCAGTAACGTCGAACTCACACGAAACGGCGAACGGGTCCAGCTCGTTTTTGAAGAAGACCTAGGGCAATTCTTAGTAGACAGCTCCATCCGAAGGCCCTTCGGTTTACGCGTACCGTCACTGGTCGAGGCGATTAGTCCCGGTTCCGGAGCGGAGGCCGGCGGCTTATTGCCTGGCGACCGGATTGTTACATTGGATGGAGCGGCAGTCGGTTTTCATGGCGACGTGCTCGAATACCTCCGGGCACACCCTGCATCTGAGATTAAAGTCGGTGTCATTCGAGGGGTATATGAACGCGTGGAATTGGCCTGCCAAACGGATAGCGGCGGCACACTGGGTTTCTTGCAAAAGGACCCCATGACCATGCCGGAATTCCAACTGGAAGAGCGCACCTATGGCCCCGCAGAGGCGATCGCCAGCGGCTTTTCGCTCGCGTGGACCACCTTAGAAGAATACGTGCTCTCGATGAGGTTCTTGTTCAGCCGGTCCGGTGCGAGTCAAGTGGGCAGTCTAGTCACCTTTGGCAGCATTTTCGATGCCGGTTGGAATTGGGAAATTTTCTGGCGTAATACCGCCTTCTTCTCCTTGATTTTGGCCTTCATGAACTTATTGCCCATCCCGGCTTTGGACGGAGGGCACGTCGTCTTTCTACTGTATGAAATGATTGCCGGACGCCCTGCGCCAGACAAGTTCTTGGAATGGGCCCAAACAGTTGGTATTGTTCTGCTTTTGGGGTTGATGGCCCTCGCTTTGGGTAACGACATTTGGCGGGTCATCACCGGCCAGTTCGGCTGATCCTGCTTACCTTACCAGCATGACCGTTGCTGACATCAACGCTTATGGCCTCGTCATCGGGGGTTCGCTCGTAATCATTTTGAGCTACTTCGCCAACCTGCTTGCGAAACGCACAAACATCCCGAGCGTCTTGGTTCTGATTGGCATGGGCGTCGCATTGCGCGAAGGCCTGAATGCCATGGGCTTGAACGCTATCCCGTTCGAATCCTTGGTATTGGAATTGCTCGGAACCATCGGATTGATTTTCATCGTACTGGAAGCCGCGATAGAGTTGAATTTGACGCGGGACAAGATGCCTTTGATTGTCAAAAGCGCAACCATGGCGTTGTTAGCGTTGCTAGGAAGCTCAGCTGCAATTGCGGCGTTCCTCAACGTGTCCATGGGCATCCCCACATTCGAAGGGTGGGTGTACGCCATTCCGTTGTCCATTATGAGCAGCGCCATTATCATTCCAAGTGTAGCCGGCCTAGACGCCAACGACCGTGAATTCATGGTTTATGAGAGCACGTTCTCGGACATTTTTGGCATCATGGCGTTCTACATCTTGCTTGGGAATTCGAATGCCGAAAGCACCCATTCCGTCATTGCGAGCATAGGAGCAAACCTCGTCGTGACCCTCGTTCTGGCCGTCATCGTGAGTTACGTCTTGGTCTACGTTTTGCAAAAAATCACCAGTTCCGTGAAGCTCTTCTTGAGCATTGCGGTGCTCCTGCTTATTTATTCAATACAAAAACTGCTTCACCTAAGTCCATTGGTGCTCATCCTTATTTTCGGATTGATGCTCAACAACCACCGTATCTTTTTCCCCAACTGGACTACGAATATGAAGCGCCTGCAGTGGTTGCCTTCTCCCGCCAACCTGCTCGATGATCGCCGCATGCACGAGTTGCACCGGGATTACCATTTACTCACGCTCGAAACAGCCTTTGTCATCCGGACATTTTTCTTTGTGCTCTTCGGAATGACCGTCTCGCTGGTCTCATTGACAGACTTGCATGTAATCACAGAAGGGCTCATCATATGCTGTGTCCTCTTCGGCGTTCGCTTCATCAGCCTCATGCTTTTCCAACGCAAACGCATTTTCCCTTTGCTGTACATCGCACCCCGCGGACTCATAACTATCCTTTTGTTCTTCCAGATACAAGGGGCCTACGCTCAGTTTGCTCAGCCACAATTCGATCAGGGGATTCTGCTTGTCATCATCCTTGTGACTAGCATCATCATGACCATTGCGCTGGTCCAAAATGGAATCACTTTACGTGGGGTCACATTGGTCCCCGACATGGTTCAAGGGGAAGGCGAACCAGAAGAAGCTCCAGATGACCTTGAAGACGATGAAAGTGAGCGTCCCGCTGAATCCTAGATTTTCAAGGGGATGTACCAGCCCCCAGGCATTCTGCGCACCCATCCCCCCAACTCCATAGCATGCAATTGCTTTAGCATGCTGCGCGAATCCATGCCGGTGAGCATCGCCAGAGTGTCTAATTGTGCCCCTCTGGTTTTCATGATTTGACGCCATGTAGACCGAAAAGCCAGCGGCAGGCCCTGTTCCGCAATGAAGGAATTTACCATGCCTTTTCCCTCGATGATTCGGTCCGCCAATGCTTCCACCGAATCCCAGCCCATGGTTGGGTACTCATCGAGTAACTGGCAATTTCCAGCCCAAGGCGCGGTGTTCAATCCGTTCTCCGGTCGGTAAACCCAACACATCACGCCCAAATCCATTGCAAGCTGAGCCGAAATCAACGCTCCACCTTTAGCGGGACTTTGAACCAAAACCACTGCGTCAGATAGCCCAACTACGAGCCGGTTCCGGGCAGCAAAATGCCAGCGCTGTATGGGCTCACCCGTAACGCGCTCAGACACAACGGCCCCTCCCAACTCCACCATGCGCTTGGCAATGGGAACGCTAGATCGAGGCTGGACGGAGCCAACGCTACCTCCTAAGATTCCAATGGTTCTGTGGCCCACGTAGCAGGCACCACGGTGCGCTGCAGCATCCACCCCGCGGGCCAGCCCGCTAACCACTGTTGCGCTACGCTGCGCAAAGGCCTTTCCCAATTCGAACGCCACGCGTTGGGCCTCGACCGTGCATTTGCGGGTTCCTACGACGGCGATATGGCACTCGGAATCTTCCGCTTTGAAGGGCACACCTCGTCCAAAAACCACCAATGGAGGGTCTGGTAATTCACGCCACACCTTTGGGTAATCCGGGGCATCCCAGCCCATTGCCCAACTTCCCCGCGCCCTTTCGGTGTGCAACACCTGCAGTCGTTCCCTCAACCAATGGTCGGCGTTAGGGAGGAGCATGACAGCACGTTCCAATGACCCCGCTTGACGAACTGCATGCTCGACCTGCTTGACCCCCCAACCCGGGACGCCTGCCAATATCCACCACGCTTCCAACCGGTCCACGTGGCAAGTTCCGATAGAAAATAGATCCTGTGCGAAGCATTTATCTCGCGTGCAACGTGAGCTCACTTTCGTCCAAATGTTGCATCTTGCAGGAATGATGCTACGACACTTGTTGCTGCTTTGCGCCCTGGTTTTGGCCTTCAGCAGTTTCGCACAAACCTTCTCCGGGAAGGTCACCGGTGAAACTGGAGTGAGCCTCCCCGGTGCCTTCATCACCGCCAAAAATTCCGCCGGCGACGTGCTTGGAGCCGTTAGCCTTCCCGACGGCACCTATGCCCTCGACTTGCGCGTTATGGCAGGTCAGCGGGTGACGCTCTCTTGCAGCTACATCGGCATGGAAACCATGAAACGAGACGTTGCAAATTTGACAGCTGACGACACCTATATTTTAGACTGGTCATTGGCTTCTACCGCCGAAGCGCTGGACCTCGTTGTGGTATCCGCGGGTCGCTTCGAGCAATCTGCCGCGGAGGTAACGGTGTCGATTGACGTACTCCCCCCTCGCATCGTAGAAAGCAGAGGAACAACCACGTTGGAAACGGCCCTCGAAATGAACCCCGGAGTGACCTTTGTCAATGGCGAACCGCAAATACGCAGCGGAAGCGGATTCAGCTATGGCGCCGGGTCGCGCGTCATGATTATGATCGATGACCTTCCCGTCCTGAGCGGCGACGCCGGACGTCCAACCTGGGGCTTCCTTCCGCTCGAAAACCTCGAGCAAATTGAGATCATAAAAGGAGCCTCGAGTGTATTGTACGGCAGCGCAGCTTTGAGCGGCGTCATCAACGTCCGCACCCGGTTTCCCGACGCGCGACCACTCACACGCGTCACACGGCAAGTTGGTTTTTACTCCAACCCGCGATCCGAAGACGCCAAAACATGGAATGTCCGGCCCCAGCAATCCAACCTGCGTTTTTTGCACAGCCAACGACTCGGCTCTTGGGACATCGTAATCGGAGGTAACATCCTGCGAGACGATGGCTTTCTTGCCCCGGAGGAGGGTGCGCAAATGAACGCAAGAGACTACCACTTTTCCCCCTCGTTGATTGGTGTCGATTTACTCGACCGCACCGTCGATCGCTTCGGAGCCGAGCACCGCGCTCGAATTAATGCCAACCTGCGTAAGCGTGAAACCAAGGTGGACGGCCTGGTGTACGGCCTCAACACCAATTGGCAGAATGGCGAATCGCTGAACACCTTGATTTGGCAAGTCGCACCGGACTCAATTTACGGGGCTTTCGGGGGTGCCGCGACCCGGACCACCCAACTTATTGGAACGGTGGATCCTTACATTCAATACTTAACGCCCGGCGGAACCCGTCACACCTTTCGCAATCGCTGGCAATACCTCAACAACGACAACAACAACGATCAATCAAATGGCTCCCATGTGGCCTATTCTGAATATCAGGTGCACACTACCGGAGAGCGATGGGGAATTGAGGGCCTCAACCTGACTACAGGCGCCGTCAATATGGTGGCCCTGAGCCGAGCAGAATTGTACTCCGGAGGCTCCTCAGATGGCAACAACTCAGCAGCCAATCGCGCTGCTTACATCCAAGTGGACCAGTCATTGGGCGAACGCATAAAGCTCGCGGGTGGCGCACGCTACGAGCATTTCTCCGTCAATGGCACAGGAGCCGGAAAGCCAGTTTTCCGCTTGGGCGCCAATTACCAGGTTGCTGAAGCCACGTTCATCCGGAGCAGCTTCGGTCAAGGATTCCGATTCCCAACCATTGCAGAACGGTACATCCGCACCGGCCTCGGAGCCCTGCAGATCTACCCAAATGAAGATCTACGACCTGAATTTTCGTGGTCAGCAGAGCTCGCACTCAAACAAGGTTTTGGTTTCAAAGACACCCGAATCGGAGACCTCGTCGGCTTTTTGGACCTTGCTCTTTTCCGCCAGGATTTCGAAGATTTTATCGAGTTCACGTTTGGACAGTGGGGGCCAGATGAAGGAGAGCTGCCGAACCTAAATAACGCTTATGGTTTAGGCTTCATGAGCGCAAATACCGGAGGAAGCCGTGTGACAGGAATTGAAACGTCAATCAATGGCCGTTTGACAACGAGAACGTTCCAAGCCGACTTCATCACCGGCTATACGTTTACAAACCCTGTCAGCACGACGCCAGAATACAACTACAACCCAGATTCCGAGGGCGGGCCTACGACCTACCTGAATACGAGCTATGATACCACCGGTATGTTACTGAAGTATCGTTCTCCTCATGTATTTCGATTTGATGTTCAAGTTTCAGGACAGAAGTTTTTCGGAGGCTTCAGTGCACGGTACCAGACGGCGCTGAGAAATTTTGACGCCGCCTTCATTGAATTCGAAGAAAACCCAAACCTTTCTGGGATCAACTGGGGAGTGAGAGGCTGGCTTGAAGAAAACCCCAACTTACCTTGGATTTTCGATGCGCGCATCGGGCGGGAGTGGCCCAACGGTCACAAGCTCTCGCTGATCATCAGCAACCTCACGAACGCGGAATACGCAATTCGACCTATGGCCATGGAGGCCCCGCGCTTGACTTCGTTGATGTACACCTACCAAATCGACTGATGTCCGAACGACCAGCTGCCCTTGTTGCTGTTATACCTGCGCGCATTGGTTCCACGCGTTTTCCCGAGAAACCCCTAGCACGTATCGCTGGCGTACCTATGATTACTCGCGTCGTGCAACGCGTTCGCGAATCGAGGGCATTTGATCACATCCTTGTCGCCACAGACGATGAGCGCGTAGCCCATGCGGCTCGCGAAGCGGGTGCAGACGCACGGATAACAGACCCCGACTTGGCCAATGGAACGCTGCGTTGCCATGCAGCGCTTTCCCAATGGGAAGCAGAGGTGGGGTTCAAGGCCAAATGGGTCGTGAACGTGCAAGGGGATGAGCCTTTTGTGCACCCTGAGCAATTGAAAAAGCTAGCCCAACTCATACGCAAAGCAGGAACCTCCGTTGCAACGCTGGCCCGACCCAAGTCCGCTGACGACCCCGAGCGGACCAACACCAACCGAGTCAAAGTGGTTTGTGACCTAAACGGAAATGCGTTGTATTTCAGCCGCTTGCCTCTGCCAGCTGGAGAGGGGCCTTGGCTGGAGCACGTCGGGCTCTATGCATTTGCCCGAGGCACACTCGAAGCCCTTACTCTTCTCCACCCCACGGCACTTGAAAAGGCAGAGCGCCTTGAGCAGCTCCGGTGGTTGGAACACGGGTGGCGCATCAGCGTCGGGCGCACCATACACTCGACTTATTCAGTTGACACCTTAGACGATTTGAATGCCTTAGAGGCGCGTATCGCGAGGGGTGAAGTCGATTAACTTTGCGGCCCAAACCGCAGATTCATGCACATCCAATTTCGAACCTTGGCCATTGCTTGCATAGCAGCCATTGGCCTATTTTCCTGCTCAACTTCTGATTCCAACATGAACAATTCGACACGACCCGAATTCAATGAATCCCAGTTCTCTGCTGCACCGGTAGCTGAGAAAAAAGAGCACATCACCGAAATCCACGGCCTCGATCTTAAGGACGACTACTTCTGGATGCGCCTGAGCGATGCGCAAAAAGAAGCCGACACTCCTGACGATCAAACCACGGCAGTAATCGATTACCTCAACGCGGAAAACGACTACAAAACTGAGGTCTTGAAGCCGACCGAAGCCTTCCAAGAATCCCTCTTCGAAGAAATTGTAGGACGCATCAAGCAAGACGACCAGAGCGTTCCTTTGCTCGACAACGGCTACTACTACTACACCCGTTATGAAGAAGGCAAAGAGTACCCCATTCACTGTCGCAAGAAAGGCAGCCTAGATGCAGAGGAAGAAGTCATGCTCAACGTCAATGAAATGGCGGAGGGATACAACTACTTCGCCGTAGGAGGACGCACCGTTAGCACCAACAACAACTTACTCGCGTTCAGCGTGGACACCGTAAGCCGACGGGAATACACCCTGCAGTTCAAGGATTTGACCACCGGCGAAATCCTCGAAGACCGCATTCCCAATATCAGCGGAGGCGCAACTTGGGCCAACGACAACCGCACGGTTTTCTACACTAAAAAGGACCCCATCACTTTGCGGTCTTACCGCATATTCAAACACGTTTTAGGCACTGATTCCGCTGCAGACGAAGTGATTTATGAAGAAACGGACGAGACCTTCTCGTGTGGAATAGGTAAAACCAAAAGCGAAGCCTTCTTGATGATTGGTAGTTATTCCACCGTGAGTAGCGAGTGGAGGTTCCTCGATGCCAGCACACCGGAGGGCGAATGGCAAATCATTCAGCCGCGCGAACGCGATTTGGAATACGGGTGCAGCCACTACGGTGATCACTTCTACATCACGACCAACCGCAACGCCAAGAACTTTAAATTGGTCCGCACACCCGTCACCGCGACGACCTACGACAACTGGGATGACGTATTGCCGCACCGAGAAGACGTGTTGCTCGAAGGTGTAGACATCTTCCAGGACTTCCTGGTGGTCTCTGAACGCTCGAATGGACTGAATCAAATTCGCGTGAAGCGCTGGGACGATTCCTTGGATTACTACATCGAATTTCCCGACCCAGCTTACTCCGCTTACGTCGGTGCCAACCCCGACTTCGACACCCAACGCCTGCGCTACGGGTACACTAGCATGACCACGCCAAGCACCGTGTTCGAAACGGATATGGCCACTAAAGAAACGGAAACATTGAAACAGGCGGAGGTCCTGGGCGGCACGTTTGACCCCGCGAACTACCAAAGCGAACGTGTAATGGTCGAGGCAAGGGATGGGACCATGGTCCCTGTTTCGATCGTCTACCGCAAGGGTATGGAGAAAAACGGAAAGAATCCATTCTTGCTTTATGCATACGGAAGCTACGGATACAGCATGGACGCAGGATTTTCCAGTACGCGTTTAAGTTTACTAGACCGCGGTTTTGTTTATGCTATGGCCCACATCCGAGGGGGGCAGGAGATGGGCCGAGCGTGGTACGAAGACGGGAAGATGTTCAACAAAAAGAACACCTTTACAGATTTTGTGGACTGCGGACGAGCCATGTGCGAACTCGGTTTCACGTCGTCTGATCACCTCTATGCCATGGGCGGATCCGCCGGTGGCTTGTTGATGGGTGCTGTCATCAATATGGCGCCAGAATTGTTCAACGGCATAATCGCCGCGGTTCCGTTTGTCGATGTCATCAACACCATGTTGGATGAGACCATTCCATTGACCACGGGCGAATTTGATGAGTGGGGCAATCCCAAGAACAAGGATAGCTTTGATTACATGATGTCCTACAGCCCGTACGACAACGTCACCGCGCAGGAATACCCCCACATGCTGGTCACCACGGGCTACTGGGATAGCCAAGTCCAATACTGGGAGCCCGCCAAATGGGTGGCCAAACTGCGCGACGTCAAGACCGACGACAACCTACTCATTATGGACTGCAACATGGAAACCGGACACGGTGGTGCTTCCGGTCGCTTCAAGCGCTTGCGCGAAACGGCCATGGAGTATGCGTTCTTCATGATGCTCGAAGACATCAACGAATAAGCAGATCCATGCAACGCTACCGAAGGCTCACCCTCGAGGAGCTGGAAGCCGTGCGCCAGGAGTTTATAAGATTCCTCGCATCCGAGGGCATTGCAGCGGACGACTGGGAGCAAAAGCTCCGGGAAGGGTCGACCGATGTTGAAGCATGCTTGGATGAATTCAGTGAGACGTTCTGGGAAGGCGCCACAGGCGCAATCGCGTGCCTCGAACACCGGCCCGATTCGGACAGCTTATGGGTTTTTCACTTCGCTGAATCGGCTGCGCACGTAATCCAGTGCACCAAACAAGATGGGAAAGTCCATTGGTCACAAGGCGGAAAGAATTACGCCCAAGAAGCCCGCGGTCGGGAAATCTTTTTAATGCTGGAGCAAGGTGCACTCCCCTGCTCAGAAGACCGATTCAACGAAGTGCGTGACCAAATGACAGCGGTCACGCATCAGGCCTGATTGCGAAATGCCCCTGCCGGGATTTCAAAGCCACGCTTCGCCAACCATGCCGCCACGTCTTGTTGGACTGGGTGGTGCCAATGGGCTTCCAGACCGGCTTTCGCCGCGCCTTCGACGTGCTGCTTGGAGTCGTCGATGAACAACGTTCGTTCTGGCGCAATGCCGTGGCCTTTGCAGATAGAAAGAAAGGCTGCAGGATCGGGTTTACGCATGCCGAGTTCGTGGCTGTAGTGAATACCTTCAAACGAAGAGCGGAATGCGCTCAACCCAAACGCGTTTTCCATCCAAGCCTCAAACACGTGCGCGTGAATCACGTTCGTGTTGGAAAAGATGTAGAGGCGTGTTTGCCGCCCCAACGCCTGCACGAGCTCCACCCGAGAAGGATGCATGCCGATGAGAATGCTGTTCCACGCGTCCACCACCGCTTGGCGTTCCGTCATGGGTGCGCAGTGCGATTCCATAAAACGGTAAAACACCTCGGGGGCAATGCGTCCACTTTCCAGGTCATCAAATTCTGGGGATTGGCCGGTTTGTTTATAGAGGCCCGCAAAATCTTTCACACCCAAAGCCTTAAACGCACGAACCGGAGCCTCGTAATCAATATCATACAATACCCCACCAAAATCGAGGATGACTGCTTCAGGGAGCGCCGTCATGTTATTGGATGACCTTCCAAGGCTTCAACCAGGCATTCTGGGAAATGCGCTGCTTGCGCAATTCCTCGAGGTGCATGCGAGCGCTTTGCTCCTCCAGATGGGTCGCATACGTCACGATATGAAGCCCGCCGTCTTGTTCGAACACTTCTGCATCGAAGCCGCTCGCTGCAAGCTCATTGGCTAGTAGGTGGGCGTTAGCCTCCACAGAGAATGCTCCGGCCACCAACATATAAAGCCCTGGATTTTCGTCCAGTGCGGCGGGCACACCTATGTCATGCGTCGTTGGACGCTCTAGTGCAACCGCTATCTCGGGGTCAACCGGCACTGCCTCCTCCAGCGCTTGAATGTCGTCCCAACTGGGAACGGCTTCACCTTCAAACCGGGGCTCGAACGCAGCTACCACCTCGGGAACGTTTATGGCACTCATGCGCACATCCTGCCCTTCCCAGCTGTCTGCCACGAACATGCCCAGTCCGCCGAGGACCGGAACCGCCAGAACCGCGGCAATGCGGGCCAATGGTGCCGCTACGGATGGTGTGGGCATCGTTATGACCTTGCCTTTCGGTGGCTGAGGAATAGGCTGCTTCGGTGTCGATGCTGCAATCGGACGAAGCGGTATGTTGCGCAAACCGAATGAACGCAACATGCGTTCCATCTGTTCGTCGGCTAAGAACTTCACCCGCTCGTTCTTGCCCTTGTACAAGCGGCCAACACCTTCGATCGCGACGGTTTTATCGCCAGAGATTTCCGTCTTCAATTGTGCCACTTCAAGCTCAATTTCCTTAACAGCTTGGTCTAGGGTGATTCCCTTGGCCCGAGAAACTGCTTGGGCCAGCACCCCATCGTGGTGAACCAGCCGTTCGTTAAACAACACTGAACGGTACGGCGGCGTCAACTCCTGGCGCCCTTCGTCGTAGTGCGCAGGCTGTCGGTTGCATACGAAGCCTCCCAGTCCGGGCACCACAATGCAGTCGTGGTCCAAAAAGAGCGGATGGAGGTATTGGTCAAGGATGTGCATGATGTGCAATCGTGCTCCGAAAGTAGGCGAATCCCGCTTATCCTGCAAGTGCTTCGGTTACCGAACGAGGGTCACGGTCCCTTCGACAAGACGTGGTCCATCCCGCAATTCGAACCGCAATCGCCAAGGATAAACCCCGTCCGGCACAAAATAGTCGGAGTCCAGGACCTGGTGGTTGCCAATCCACGGCTCGGCGGGATCTTCGCTGTAGAAAAGCAAATCGCCCCACCGGTTGTAGATCTCCAGTCGGTAGCCCCGGGCCTCAACGCCTTCGACGAAGAAAGCATCGTTCACACCATCATTGTTAGGAGTAAAGGAATTGGGCACGTACAGGGGATAGAAGACATCAATGAAGGTGCTATCGCGCCCAAAGCAGCCTTCTGGAGAGACCGATTCCAGCACAAACCACTGCGGTCCAGTAACAAATACTTCCGGCGTCAAACAATCGCTGCAACTCAGGTTGTCGGCAGGCGACCACCACAGCGTGTCGGCATCCACAGTTCCGAACAGCCGGATCTCATCCAGCCAATCCACTTCGCGGTCGGGTCCAGCGTCCACATAGGGCGGCTGCCAAACAAAGACCGTGATTTCCGAACTGCCCGTGCACCCGTATTGGTCTGTCGCGTAAATGGTGAAGGTGGTGGTTTCGATGGGGAACACCTGAGTGGTCTGGGCGTTGGGGTCAGCGACCAGCGCTGCTGGCGACCAGGTGTACGAAACCGCATCCGATGAGCTCAGCTCCATGGTTTCGCCCCTGCACATCCACCCGCCTCCGGTTGCTGAGGCCATGGGCGCCACCAGTTCCACCGATACGCTGTCCGTTCCCACGCCGCATGCATTGGAAATGGAAACGTAATACGTCGTGTTTTGCGACGGCGAAGCATACGGATTTTGGCTGTAGGGGTTGGTCACCAGATCCTCAGGGGTCCACAGGTAGCTGTCCCCTTCTGTGGCCTCTAAGAACACCCCCTGTCCAGCACACAGGAATATTGTTGGGTAGGTCTGTCCTCCGGGAGCCGACTGAATGACATTGATGGTCACGTCCTCTTCGCCAAGGCACCCAGCCGGGGTAGAGACTGCAGCGGTGTACGTGGTGGTCTCCGAAGGACTTGCAGTTGTCATCCCAGAGGTTGGCGAACCCAGTCCGACCGTCGGGCTCCAGAGCACTTCACTGCCGCCCGTTGCTTCCAACTCCACAACGTCACCGTTGCAAATGGTCATATCGGGCGAAATCTCGATTTGCAACACCTCCACCACAACGGTCACAGAGGCCTCGCCAACCCCGCAAGTGTTGCTGTCTTCCACTGTGTAGGTGGTCGTCTCCGTCGGAGTCACCAATGGATTGGATACCGTGGGGTCGTCGAGGGTGGGGTCTGGCTGCCATTGAAGGGCATCGGTGCCGTATGCCTGCAGATTGACCGATTCGCCTTCGCAAATTGCGGGGATTTCATCAATCAGAGGCTGGGGGGTCTCCTCGATGAAGAGGTAGGCGAAAGCGGTGTCGGGTTCCAGGCAACCGGCGGAACCGCTGATGTCTGATACAATGAGCATGATTTCCCACTCACCCGGCGTCGCATAGATGTACTCGGGATTCTCTTCGCCACTCGAGCTCAAATCCCCGAAGAACCATTCGTATTCCGTGCCGCCGATGCTGTTGTTGATGAATTGGATTGGATCCCCAGCACATATCAGGTCAGGGGCGTCGATCTCAATGTCCGCCACCAACGAACCGAGGTTGAATTTGAAAACGCCAAGGTTGCAGTTGCTCGCGTCGTTCGTCGTTGACCAGGCTCCGGCGGTCGTAGGGAAATCGTCAAATCCCTGACAGCCCGCACAAACGGCCTGGTAAACCGTTCCGTTTTTATCGAACCGCGAGGTACCGCCGTCCACGTGTTCGTTCGAAAACGGCCCACCGAAGTAGGTCCCGTACGTCAAGTCCGCTGCATCTGGGGCGAGCACCCCCAACCAAAAATCGCTTCCGTCCGTACCGATCTGAAAAGCGTCTTCGGTCGTTGGCATGCCACTCGTGGTCGACTGAGATGCGTATGCGCTGTTCACTGAGTTCGTTTGACCACCCCAACCACTGATGTACATCTCGTCGCAATCGGAAACCAAAAATGCCGTTGGACTGATGTCTACGCCGGACATGGGCAACCCAATTCGGGTGACAAATTCTGCAGTCTCCAAATTTTCGCTAAACCGGACAACGAAGGTGCTGCCGTTGGGATTGGCGTCGTATACATCCCCCACAAGGGCCATGTCGCTGCCAACGGTCTGCCCACACAAGTGCGGACGGTTGTCCGTATCGAGTTGAACGAAATACGACTGGTCGTAATCGTCCGTACCGAAGTAAGTAGCCGTCGACAAAAAAGGCAATCCACCGTAGTCAATGGAGAAGACATAGCCGTCCACATCCCCTGCTAGATCCGGCTGATAAGCCCCTGGGGTGGTCGGAAGGTCATTGCTCTTGGTGCCCCCTGTGACATACGCCAAAGCTTCGGCCGACGAAAACTGAATGGCAAAGGCCGCGTCGTCGGATTCACCGCCGAAATAGGTGGAGAACTCTAAGTTTGACAAGTCGTTCGACAAGCGAAACACAACTGCATCGCTGGGACCGCTGAGCCCAGGATCGAAGGCGTCCACCATGGGGAAATCAGCACTGCGCGAGCTCGAGGCCACCCACACTGCACCTGACGGGTCGATCACGACTTCACCTCTGCACACATCGCCGTAGTTGTAGTTGAGTTTTTGGCCGAGGTTGATGCCATCATTTTCGGATCCTCCGACGAACGTTGATGCCTCAAGTGATCCGTCCACGCCGTCGATTTTGGAAACCACAATGTCACACCCGTTGTCGAATGCCCCGAAGAAACTGAATGCCCCTAAATCGAGGATCGGCCCACCGATGAAATCAGGTTCATAAGCATCGGCAGTGGTCGGGAAATTCTGGGAGCCCGTGGTGCCCATGACATAAATATCTCCGGTCTCATCGGTCACCAGGCTGTGCGGGTACTCGCGCTGGGAGCCACCTAGGTAAGTGCTGTATTCGAGCATGGAGCCGTCTGAGGAGAAGACACTAATGCCAAAATCAAAGTCCCCACCGCTGAATGTGCTGCTCACCGCTCCGGCGGTCGTTGGGTAGCCGTTGTCTCGAACGCCAGAGCCGCCAATCAGGCGCCCCTCATCGTCGTACGCAGCCGTAAACCCCCAACTGTCAGCTGTTGAGCCCACAAACGAGCTAAACTCAATTTCGGGATCGATGATTAAGTCGCGTGTGGGGTCGTAATCGCCGAGTACAAACCGGAGGCGATGAGCGCCGTCGTCCAGGGTATCCAATTCATAATCACATGGCACTTCTTCAAGTCGCGTGCCGTTGAGCTGATAAGCGAAGGGCTTGGCCTCGATGAGATGGCCCCATGCCCCCGTAGCCTCATCGCCCTCGCCCACACGCGGACCAATGAAGTGTTTAAGCGACCCATCGGATTGCAGCGATGATTTCAGCCCCTCGTACCGCAGCGAAATCAGGCTGGGGTCTGCTCCAGCGGCGACGTGCCAATCGCATTTGATGTATGCCGGATCGCCCCTCTGTCCGTCTATTTTAGCCTGGATACCTGGCCATACTTCTAGCGCTGCCAATTTACTGTTAGGCTTGAGCTTGGAGGCCCAGCGCGTGGGGTCGTTCCCCCGGTAGTACGAAACGTGGTGCGTGGCTTCCGTTCCTGATTCCGCGATGTTGACACCCGGTTGACAACCCTCCCAACGAACATCAAGCACGTAAGAAACGAGCGGTCCTGCCGGCGATTCGTGACGGCCCAGAGCGTCGTATCCGGCCCCCAGCATCTCCACCTTCCACCCCGTTTCCGTCAGCCACCAATCGCCTCCGTTCACCCGGGCAGAGTACAAGACTTCATCTGCCCATTGTCCTCCGTTGGGTACGAACCACACCCCAACTGGCGCCTTCGCGTGCTCAACCGTTCTTTGATTTCTCAGTTGACCAGCGGCGTGGCCCGTTTGGATCGGACTAACGACTACCCCAGCTAAGGCGCACCAAATCATTATGTTTTGGACGAAATGCATTCCTAACAAATAACGGGAAAAAGCCGGCTCAGGTTGCCTCCCCCTTATGACTTATGCCAACTCCTCCGTGAGCAAGCGCATCTCGATTATCGGAGACATCCGTTCGTGCAAAATGCGGTATACAGCGTCGGCAATGGGCATTTCCACCTCAAACTTTTTATTCAAATGGAAAATGCCATCGGAGCCGTTGAATCCTTCGGCAACCATGTTCATTTCCATGATGGCGCCCTTCACACTGTAGCCTTTGCCAATCATCATGCCCAACGTTCGGTTGCGGCTGTGCGGGCTGTAAGCCGTCACAAGGAGGTCACCGAGGTAGGCGCTCTCTTTGACGTCCCGGTCGTGTTCGTGGATGGCCGCCAAAAACCGCTTCATTTCTTGAGAGGCATTGGAGATGAGTACGCTTAGGAAATTGTCACCATACCCAAGGCCCATGGCAATCCCCGCGCCAATCGCATAGATGTTTTTGAGCACCGCTGCCAGTTCCGCGCCGAAAACATCCTCGCTGGTTTGGATTTTAATGTAACGGGTCGTCATGGCATCCGCCACCATTTGCGAAATGGCTTGATCGGGGCATGCTACGGTCAAGTAGCTGAGTTTCTCCCGTGCGACTTCCTCCGCGTGGCAGGGTCCGGCAACCAATCCAATCCGCTCGTACGGCACCCCAAACTCTTTGTGCAGGTACCGGGCGGGAATGCTGTGGTATTCGACTATCATGCCTTTGATGGCATTGATTAAGATTTTGTCCCCGACCCGTTGCGGTTTGTGTTCTTGGATGGTGGCATCCAAATAGCCGGAAGGGATGGCAAAAATTAATACATCGCTCGCATCGACAACCAACTGCATATCTGTTGTGACATGGATGCGGTCAGTTTCAAACTCGATGCTCTGGATGTAGTTGGGATTGCGCCCATATTGCAGCAAATGGTCCTTGGTCTCTTCCCGGCGCACCCACCAATTCAATTCGTCGGTATTGGTCAAGAGCATCTTGGCTATGGCCGTTGCCCACGAACCGCTTCCAATCAAGCCAAAACGGGGTTTGGAATCCATACGCCAAAGGTAATGGACTCGGGATTGCGCGCTACCTTTGCTGTTGCATTTGTCAGAACGTAAACTCATGAGTGACGACCTCCTCAAAAAAGTCATCAGCCACGCCAAAGAATACGGTTTTGTATTCC
>MDTC01089578.1_pt1 | contig 24917 bp, 20 predicted proteins | sample 811181 | NCBI WGS metagenome assembly MDTC01 (sample SAMN05326644, study PRJNA326480) | marine metagenome | isolation source: seawater | place: Pacific Ocean: North | collected 2011
ACATTAAATATTAATGATGGGTATACACAAGCTACTCTTGTTAAAATTGGAAGTGACTTAACTGATAACATTAATAATAATTCTAATGTTGAATTAACACTTCAAGCAAATAGTGGTGCGATTACAACTAACCTAGATATCGTTGGTTCAGTTGGAACATCTGATACCTTAAATATTGTTAACGCAGCAACTGGAACTAATACATTTGATGCGAATAACGATGTCTTTGAAACAATTAACTTAGTACCGTATTCTGCAAGTGCAGCTCCAACAATTGTAACTGGTGCATATACACTTGGTACAGGCCAAACATTAACAATTAATGCTGGTGGATTAGCTGCAACTAATGTTGTAACTGTAACTGGTACTTCTGCTGTTTCATCATTAAATATTACAACTGGTTCAGCTAGTGATATCATAGTTGGCGGTACAAACGCTGATATTATTTCATCAGGTGCAGGTAATGACACAATCACAACAACAGGCCCAGTTGGTGATGTTGTTGATGCTGGTGCGGGTAATGATATTATTAACCTAGGATCAGGTGCTGATAATATTACTGCTGGCGCAGGTAATGATACAATTGCAGCTGGTGCTAACCTAAAAAATACTGATACAGTTGATGGTGGTGCTGGTACTGACACAATGACTATTAATGCTGCTGTTTCTAATTCATCAGTGATGGGTGGCGTAAGTAATATTGAAGTGATTAATGTTACTGGTGCTAACAACACAACTACTGATGGCGATATGGGTGGTGCTACAACTTTCGTAATTAACGATAATAGTGCTCAGATCCTAACGCTAGGTGGATTAGGTAAAACATGGACACCTGATACAACTGTTTCAGTTACTTCAGGTACAACTATGACTAATAAAGCTGTTCTTAACTCAGCTAATGTTGGCTTAACTGTTAAAGTAAATGATGCTGAAATGGTTGATGCATTTACATTAACTGGTGGTACAGGAACTGATACACTTGAAATTAAAGCAACAGGTAACGCTGCTGATATTGATGATGTTACGAAGTTTGAAAAAATTATCATTAAAGATAATGTTTCTTCAGCTGGTGATGACACAACATTAACTGTGAATAATAATGTGACAGCAACAACTCAAACATCTGTTGAGATTGATGCTTCCGAACTTGACGGTTCAACTGTTACTGCTGCTGATGAGAGATTAACTCTTACTGGTGATGCTTCACAAATTTCACTAATCGTAACTGGTGGTGACGGTGCAGACGCTCTTGATGGTGGTCTTGTAAACGATACAATTTCAGGTGGTGCAGGTCATGATACAATTGATGGTAACGAAGGCCTTGATAGTATGTCAGGTGGTGCAGGTAATGATACATTCACACTGAATGCAAGAACAGAATATGTAACTGCATACGGAACAGATATTATCGATGGTGGTGCAGGTAATGATACAGTAACATTTACTGGTGCTCAGAATTTATCTGCTGCTCAATTAGGTACGATTTCAAATACTGAATCATGGACAATTCCAACAGGTAGTGATTTCACACTTAGTGATGCTGTTTTAGCTAGTAACCCAGGTCTAGTATTTAACTTCCAAGGTTCTGGTACATTATCAACTGGTGAAGATACTGCTGGTGCATCATTAATGAGTACTCCTATTAACCTAACGGCTACTACAAATGGTGACCTTAAGATTGTTGGTTCATCAGGTGATGATACATTTAGCTTTGATAAAACAGAAATCTTAAATAATTCTGATACTATTGATGGTAATGCTGGTACTGATATTATTTACATCGTAAATGATGATGAGAGAGCTGGTGTTGCTAATTATGGTGTTGGTGATGCTACAGCTGCTACAGTTGGTTCAAACTTAACGAATGTTGAAAAGATTGTAATTACAGATACTGGTGCTGATAACAGTGCTGGTGATGTTACAGTTACAATCGCTTCTGGTTTAACTTCAACTGCCCTTGAGGTCGATGGTTCAGCACTTGATGCTGATGTTTCTGATCCTACAGGCACAGGTGAAAGACTAGTGGTTACAAGTTCAGATAATGTTAACCTAACTGCTAAAGGTGGTAGCTTCTCTGACTCAATTACAGGTGGTAGCGGTGCCGATATCATTCATGGTAATGGCGGTATTGATACACTATTAGGTGGTACTGGTAACGATGTTATCGAAGGTGGTGATGGCGCTGACATTATTACTGGTGGTGGCGGAGTTGACCATCTTAAAGGTGGCGCTGGTAATGATGTATTCGTAGTTACTGATGATGCTTCATTTAAAGTATCTGGTGGTGTTGAAACAGTTGATGGTGGTCTTGGTACGGATACATTATCCTTTACTGAAGCTGCTGCATTAACTTTAACTGCTCCTGAATTATCTAAATTAGTAGGTATTGAAAAAATTATCCTTGCTGGTAATTCTGCTCAAGCCCTAACATTTGGTAATGAAACATTTACTAGTCTTGGACAGGATTCACTGACAATTACAACAACTACTAGTGACACAACAACATCAATCGATGGTTCTGCTGTTACTAATGGATCATTTGTTATGATTGACGATGGATCTAACACTAATACAGATACAATGATTGGTGGTTCAGGTGATGATATCTTCAGATTTAGTTCAACTACTGGCTTAACATCAGCCGACTCTGTTAAAGGTAACGGTGGTACAGATACTATCCAAATTGATAACACTGCTGCTGTAACAGTTGATATGGACTTTAATAATGTAACAACAGTTGAACAAGTAACTGTTTACACTTCAGCTACAACTGGATTAACCGCTGGTGCATTAGATATTCAGATTGCTCCACATAGTACTGCTGCATTAAATGCTGGTACTATGACAGTTGATCTTTCTAATAAAAATGTTGGTTCAGCTACATTTAATGTCAATAATAGTCTTGATACTATTGGTATTGATTTCACTATTACAGGTGGTACAGCTTCTGACCAACTTATTGGTTCAGCTGGTGATGACACAATTAGTGGTGGTGGAACAACAACTGGTGATACATTAACTGGTGGATCTGGTAATGACTCTATCACAGGTAACTCTGGTAATGATACGCTTGCTGGTGGAACTGGTAACGATGTTGTTAATGGTGGTGCTGGTGTTGACGGTATCAACGGTAACGCTGGTAATGATACTTTATCAGGTGGTGACGGTGTTGATACGTTAGAAGGTGATGCTGGTGCTGATAATATCACTGGTGGTGCTGGAAATGATATCTTTAAATATGATACAATTTCAGACTCATCTGGTAACCTTAAAGATACTATTACAGACTTTAAACAATCAACGCTAAATGCAACAACAGGCGCTCAGATTACAAATGGTGACTCAATTAGCCTGATTGTATCTTCTGGTGCTGTTGCTGATGGTAATACAACATCATTCATTCTTTCTGATAAAGGTGATGTTGCTAATGCTGGTGAAGCTGTGAACGCAATGAATAACTCATCTGGTAGTTTTGTATTCGCTAAAGATAACGATGTGCTTTACATCGATATGGATGGTGACTCAACACTTAATAGTGATGACTATGCATTTGCACTAACAGGTCTAGATAGTTTCCATGGCGCTGATATTGATGTAACAGTATCTGGTGATGATGATGCTGCAACAACAATCACAACATTAGATGGTAATGATATAATTACTACTGGTTCAGCTAATGACACTATCACTTCAGGTGGCGGTGCAGATATTATCATAGCTGGTGCTGGTGCTAACACTATTACTTCAGGTGCAGGTGGTGACAGTATTACAGGTGGTGCTGGTGTTGATATTATTGTAGCTGGTGCTGGTAATGATACAATTGTATCAGCTAACGGTGTTGATGTTATTACAGCTGGAACAGGCGATGATATTATTGACGCTCTTGGTGTCGTTGCTCTTAACAAAGTTACAATTAATGACTTTGAAGATGCAGGTGCTACAGTAGGTGATGTAGTTAGACTAGAAAATACTGGTTCTGAATATGCAGGTAGTGATAATGCTGCTCCTGTATTTAAAACAGTTGCTGTAAGTGCAGTTGGTAATGGTCTTACTTATGATTTAGGCGGAGCTACTGATACAGATGGCGTTAATATTAATACTGCTGCTGTTGATATCATTGAGCTAACTGGTTGGAGAACTGGAGATGGTGATCTATCCATCGACTTTACTGCAGGTAATGGTACTGAATTATTGAAAGGTCTTTCATCAGGTGCTACAGCTGCAAGTTTAACTTCAGATGGTGCAGATGATGATTACTTCTTAATCGCTTATGATACGAATGTAACTGTTATCTATCATGTAGATGGTACTGCTAATCCGAATATTCTTGGTGACTTAATCCCAATAGTGATGTTTAATTCAACTATTGCGGATGGCGCATTCGTTGCCGCAGACTTCTTAATGATATAAATCATTATAAATATAAAATTAAGGGAAGCTTATGCTTCCCTTTTTTTTTTACAATAAAGATCTTTTTTATTATAATCTTATATGGCACAGAAACTCTTACATGTAGGTCCAGGTACTGATTATAAAGAACAAACAACACCTGTTTTTGACACCAGTAATTGGTTAGAAACTAGACTTGATATAGATCCTAATGTTGATCCTGATATTTTGGCATCTATCACTGATATGTCAGACATTGAGGATAATACTTTTGATGCTGTATTTTCATCTCATAATATTGAACATATATATGCACATGATGTTCTTAAGGCGTTTAATGAATTTATACGTGTTTTAAAAGATGATGGATTCTTATTATTAACTTGTCCTGATATTCAAAAAGTCTGTAAACTTATTGGTGATGGTAGAATTGGAGAAAAGCTATATTCAGCACCAGCTGGCGATATTTATCCCCTTGATGTTTTATATGGCTGGAGACAGGCAATAGCTAAAGGTCATGAAAATATGGCCCATAAAAATGGATTTACTAGTCAAAGTTTAATTGATCATTTAAGAGCTGTTAATTTCAAATCATATATAACAGCACAAGAGGGATATAATTTATGGATATTAGCTTATAAAAATGTTGAAAAGAATAATTCTGAGATGGAAGGCTTTTTAAAAAAGCATTTAGGTATAAATGAATAATAATACTAATAAATCACCATTATGGTCGTTATTTTATGAAGATGAAGGTTACGACATTAATGGTGAAAGAATTATGGGAAGACAAGCTGCTGGCTGGTCTTATCTAAAAGCTCTTATAAAAGATAAACCTTCCAAATTAAGTGCATATATAAGAAAAGATGATCAAAAAGAATTATTTGTTGAAAAAGTAAAATCACAACTCGGTAAAGATGATAGTCTAGATATTGAGTTTATTAATTATGCAGAACCTCATAAATCAGCATCTAATGGCGGATTATTTGTTCCTGGACCAGGAATAGGTTCTTTTGCATCACATAGATCTTTTTTTGGACATGATCGTTATAGTATAGTTGGTATTACTCATACCACAGCTTCTAATGCCGTTATGAGTGGATTAGAATCTCTTGCTTTTAGTGATGTAATGCCTTGGGATGCTATTATTTGTACATCAGATTGTGTTCTTGATACCGTACAGAAAGTTTTGGAAAATAAATATAATAATATAAATAAGAAATTTTCTATAAATAAGCCTATATACCCTCAGTTACCTATTATTCCATTAGGTGTTGAAAAAGAAGAATTTGAATATTCAAAAAATGATAAAAGTAATGCTAGAAAAGAATTAAATATTAATGAGGATGATATTGTTATTTCTTATGTTGGAAGATTAAGTTTCCATGCAAAAGCCCATCATTATCCTATGTATCTTGCTATAGCTGAATGTTTGCAATATTTAAAAGAAGGTCAGAAAATTCATTTAATACAGACTGGCTGGTTTGCAAATGATTGGGTTAAGGAGGCATTTGTTGAGGAAGGTAAAAGAATATGTCCTGATGTGATTTTTCATTTTTTAGATGGTAAAGATCAAGCTAACAAACATAAAACACTTGCAAGTGCTGATATTTTTGTATCTCTTAGTGATAATATTCAAGAAACATTTGGTATTACGCCAATTGAAGGTATGGCATCAGGTTTACCTGTTTTAGTAACAGATTGGGATGGTTATAAATCTACAGTTAGAGATGGAGTTGATGGTTTTAGAGTAAAAACAGTTTCTCTTGGAGATGGATACGGCGTAGATATAGCTTACCACCACTTAACAGGCGGTCTAAGTTATGATCAATATATTGGAATGTCTGTCCATCGAGTAGCGGTCGATATTAAAGATTGTATTGAAAAGTTAAAACTTCTTATAACAAATAAAGAGAAGAGAATTGAGTTTGGCTTAAATGGAAAAAAGAGAGTAGACGAAGTTTATGATTGGCCAAATATCTTAGAGCGCTATAGAGAACTTAATCTTGAATTAAATTCTATTAGAGAAAAAGAGGCAAATAATTTTAAAGAGTTTTGCGTTCCAAGATTGCCTGGAGATAGGTTAGATCCTTTTTTTCTATTCTCATCATATCCAAGTGATATTTTAAATAATGATACCATGCTTTATAGAACAGAATTAAGCACCAAAATAAAGATTAAGGATATATATAATTTTAGTAGTGTTAATTATGCTTCAAATTATATTCCTTCAACAGATATTCTTGAAAAGATTTACAAAGTATTTAATGATTTAGGGGCTGTAAAGCTAAAAAAGGCCGTTAAAGAGCTTAATTTGGATGAAAAAACGGTATTTATTGCCACTATTTGGCTTTTAAAGTATGGTTTTATAAGTATAAAAAAGGATTAATATGAAAAAGAAAATAATACTTTTTATACACCAGAACTTTCCTGCTCAATTTAAATCCTTAGCACCGCATTTATCTCTTAATAAGGATTATGCAATATATTCTTTATCATTAAAAAAAAATAGAGAAAATAAAGAGTTAGATGAGAGTTTAAGCTCTATGGAAAATATTACTCATTATCAATATGAAATCACCAGAGGGTCAACAGGGGATATCCATGTTTTAGCTGCAGAGTTTGAAGCAAAAATGATAAGGGCCGAGGCAGTCGCTAAAAAATGCATAGAGCTAAAAGAAAAAGGGCTTCAACCTGATCTAATTATTAATCATCCAGGTTGGGGTGAGATTTATTTATTAAAAGATGTTTGGCCTGATACAAAATTTTTATCATATTTTGAATTTTACTATAACACTAAAGGATCGGATATAGATTTTGACCTTGGAGAAAAAAATCATCCTAAGCCAGGCTTTGATTTATTTGCTAAGTTAAGAGCTAGAAATGCACCTGGAATGATGTCATATCTAGAATCTGATAAATTAATATGCCCAACAGAGTTTCAAAAAAATACAGCTCCAGATGAATTTAGAGATAAAATTAGAGTTATTCATGATGGTATTGATACAAGCATTATTAAGCCAGTGGAAGGAATTAGTGTAGAAGTTAAAATAAAAAATCAAATAAAAGTATCTTTAACAAAAAAAGATAAGATTGTTACTTTTATCAATAGAAACCTTGAACCTTATCGAGGGTATCATTCATTTATGAGATCAATTCCTGAAATTCAGAAGAAACACCCTGATGCATTATTTTTGATTATTGGTGGAGATAAAGTTAGTTATGGAGCTAAATCGATAAGCGGTGAAAGTTATAAAAATATTTATTTTAATGAAGTTAAGGATGATTTAATTGACCCTAACAGACTACTTTTTCTTGGAAAAGTAGAATATGATAACTTACTGAAAATATTATCTATTTCAAGTGCACATATATACCTTACCTATCCTTTTGTTCTATCTTGGTCAATGCTGGAAGCAATGGCTTTAGAAAATATAATTATTGGATCTAAAACAGAACCAGTTGAAGAAATTATTACTGATAATAAAAATGGTTTACTTGTTGATTTCTTTAACACTAATCAGATATCTAAAACAGTTAATGATGTTTTGGCTAATCCTGATAAATATCAATCTATTAGAAAAAATGCTCGTAAAACAATTATTTCAAAATATGATCTAAATAAAGTTTGTTTACCAGAGCAAATAAAATTAGTGGAAGGCTTATTAAATGGCTGAAGACAATTTTTTTGGAGGCATTAAGTTAATTAGTTTGGAGCCATTTTCTGATGAACGAGGAATATTTACAGAATTATATAATAAGAAATCTTATCAGAATTTAGATATTGAATGTGATTTTGTACAAGATAATTTATCTGAGTCAATTAGTAAGAATACTATACGTGGCTTACATTTTCAAAACCCTCCTTATGAGCAAGCTAAGCTTGTAAAAGTTATTTCGGGTTCTATTCTTGATGTATTCATAGATTTGAGAGAAAAATCAGAACATTTTGAAAGATGTGAATCTTATGTTTTAAGTGAAAATGATGGGTTTTTATTAATACCTAAAGGCTTTGCGCATGGTTTTTTAACACTAACTGACGATACAAAGGTTCTTTATAAGGTTGATAATTATTATAATAAAGAACATGAAAGTGGAATAAGGTGGAATGATCCCTTTTTCGATATTAATTGGCCTACAGATAATAATGTTGTGATATCAAAGAAAGACTCTAATCTCCCATATTGGGAAGAAATAAAGGATAAAGTTAAATTTTAGAGGTTTTTATGAAAGGTAAAAAATATTTAGTTACTGGTGGTTGTGGATTTATTGGATCTGCTTTTATTAGAAATATTTTAGAAGAAGATAATATTATATGTAATATTGATAAATTATCTTATTCTTCATCTATAGAATCTATAAAACTTGATGATCAAAAAAATTATAATTTTAGAAAAGTTGATTTATTTGATGCGGACACTACTGAACTTACAATTAAAGAATTTGAGCCTGATTTTATAATTCACTTTGCTGCTGAAACTCATGTAGATAGATCAATAGATGGACCACTTGAATTTATTAATTCAAATATAATAGGGACCTTTAATCTTCTTAATTCAAGTTTAAAATATTGGCAACAGCTCGAAAAAAAGAAAAAGTCTGAATTTAGATTCATTCATGTTTCTACCGATGAAGTTTATGGCGCTTTGGATTATAACGATAAACCCTTTGACGAGAATAGTTCTTATTTGCCAAATAGTCCATATTCGGCCTCTAAAGCTTCCTCAGACCATCTAGTTAGATCATGGAATAAAACTTATTCCTTTCCATCAATTATAACAAATACATGCAATAATTATGGTCCATGGCAATTTCCTGAGAAACTTATACCATTAACAATAAACAAATGTCTAAATAAGAAGAAAATACCAATTTATGGAGATGGAGAACAGATTCGAGACTGGATTTATGTTGATGATCATATTGAAGCAATTAAAAAAATTGTCCAAAAAGGAGTAATTGGTGAAAATTATACTATAGGTAGTCACTGTGAATTAACAAACTTTGAGGTTGTAACAACTATTTGTGATCTTCTTGATGAATTAAAACCAAATACTAATAATATTTATCGTAATTTAATTGAGTATGTAGAAGATAGGCCTGGTCATGACAAAAGATATGCAATTAACAGTGATAAGGTAAAATCCTTAGGTTGGAATCCAATATTTACTTGGCAGGATGGTATTAAAAAAACAATAAAATGGTATCTAGACAATTCTGACTTTTTGGAGTCAAAGAATAGACAAGTTTATTCTGGAGAAAGACTTGGGAAATTATAATAATTTAAATATTCTAATAATCGGAGGTTCTGGACAGGTAGGTTCAGAAATCCAAGTAAATCCTAAAAACAAAGATTTTAAATTACATTTTCCTAAATCCTCAGAATTAGATTTAGCTTCAAAGAATTCTATTATTAATTATTTTAATACTCATGCACCCGATCTTGTAATTAATCTTGGCGCTTATACAAAAGTTGATAAAGCTGAAGAAGAAAAAGAGAGATGTAGTTTAATTAACTCAATGGGTCCTAAAGTTTTAGCTGAAGAGGCAAATAAAAGAGAAATTGGTCTAATTCATATTTCTACTGACTATGTTTTTGGAAAAGATAGCTCTGGTCCATATAATTGTCAGAATAATAAGGCTCCAATAAATTATTATGGCCAAACCAAAGCAGAAGGTGAGGATAATGTTCTCGAAATTTATTCTAAAAGCCTAGTTATAAGATTATCTTCAGTTTTTAGTAATTATGGTGATAATTTTGTTAAAAGTATAATACGATCTATAATTAAGAATGATAAAACAAAAGTAGTTTCGGATCAGAAAATTTCTCTCACATCAGCGTTTGATTTTTCTAATAACATGATGCAAATTATCAAATTATATTATAAAGATTTCTTTAATAATAAGAATAACTGTCGAATTTTACATTTTGCATCATTTAATTATACTGATTGGTATTCAGTATCAAAAGTAATTCTTAATGAAATGAATTTTATGTATGATTCCTTCAAAAATCATGAGATTGAACCAATATTACTGAAAGATTGGAAGTCTATGGCTCTAAGATCAAATGATACGAGATTAACTGTAGATGAGAATTATTTAGGTTATAATGATATTAAGTTATCAATATGGGAAGAGGCTGTACGAAATGTTGTTAGGAAATCTTTACCTGAAATTATTAGAGAATTAGAAAATGGTTAATTCCAAAAAAATAAATAAAGGCATTATTTTAGCGGGCGGGCATGGAACAAGATTACATCCCCTAACAAGCATAATTTCAAAACAACTTTTACCTATATATGATAAGCCTATGATTTATTATCCTTTGCAAACTCTTATCAATGCCGGTATTAATGATATTTTAATTATTACCACAGATAAAGATCAAGAAGACTTTATTGATCTTCTTGGTAATGGTGAGGAATTTGAAGTTACAATTTCTTATAAGACACAAGAACAACCAGAAGGTATTGCTCATGCACTCACTATTTCTGAAGATTGGATTAAGGGTGAGCGAGTCACATTAATTCTAGGAGATAACTTATTTTTTGGTCCAAATCTTAATAATAAAATTATTAAAAATATCAATAATAGTGGTGCTACAATTTTTTGTATTGAGTCAAATGAGCCCGAAAGATTTGGCGTTATAAAACACGATAAAAATTTTAATATTGAATCAATTACTGAGAAGCCAGATAAACCAGAATCAAATTGGATAGTAACAGGCTTATACATTTATGATGAAAATGCTGTCAGTTATGCAAAAACTTTAAAAAAATCAGAAAGAGGAGAGTTTGAAATAACCGATTTAAATTCTATTTATTTAGATAAAAATAAGTTGAAGGCAGAATTTCTAGATGATAGTTATTCATGGCTAGATACAGGTACATTTGATACCTTGTTAGAAGCTAATAATTTTGTAAAAAATTTAAATTAATTATTCTTGTAAGGCTCTTTGCGATAGCTTGGTAATAGGATTCGCAATATAGCTAAAAACTGTTCTTTCCTCTCCAATAATAGATACATCAGATAACATTCCTGATTGAAGGATAATTTTTTTATCTCTTTCAGCTATGCTTTTGTCATCTAATTCAATTATTGCGGGGTAGAAAGATACTCCGTCTTCAGTTGAGCTAGTGTTAGCAGCAATCTTAGTAACAACACCTTCAACTTGCCCATATATGGCCATATCATATGCTGAGAATGCCACTTTAGCTTTTTGTCCACTTTTAACATATGCAATATCTTTAGGCTGTATTTGAGCTTCAATTTTTAATTTGTCATCTTCAGGAACAATCTCAGTCAGAATATCACCATTTCTTATTATCTGTTCTTTATTTCTAACATTGATCTTACTTATATAACCATTAATAGGTGACCGTACTTTTGAGAATTCTAAATTTATTTCTGCAGCATTGAATCTTTTTTCTGCATCCACAAGACTTAATTCTTCATCTAATAATCTAAATTCACTATCAGAACCTGTGCTGACAAGTTTTCTTAAAATTTCAACTCTTCTTAATCGTGTTTCGTATTCATGTTTTACCAAATTATATAATTTCTGTTGATTATCAGAGTCTATTAAAAAAAGGACATCCCCAGCATTAACTTTATCATCTAGTTTAATATTAATCTCTTCAACGGGACCAGTTATACCAGATTGAACTACATGCACTTTTGAGTCAGGGACTACCTGTCCGGTTGCTCTTACTACTTGATTTACCTCAGCAATTAATGCCCAAATTAAAAAAATTAATGTGAATGACCCAATAAACCAAAAAAGCAAGAAAGATTTTTTATTAGATGCCCAGTATTCAGGAACTAAATAAGGTACAATGCTTTCTAATTTATCTCTATCAATTTTGATAGACTTTATTCTAGATAATATTCTGTTAATAAGTTTTTTCATAATTCTAATAATAATTAACCCTGTTGGTTTTGTTTTAAAATGTCTTCTCTATTTCCGTATTGGACTAGTTTTCCATCAATTAAAATCCCAATTTTATCAACTCTCATTAGGTGATTTGTTCTATGAGTCGAAATTAATATTGTTGGATTATAAGGAAGGCTTAATATGTTATTTATAATTTTCTCTTCGGTTGCTCCATCCATTGAGCTGGTAGGTTCGTCTAAAACCAAGATTTTAGGTTTTCTTATCAAGCATCTAGCTAGAGCAATAGCTTGTCTTTGACCTCCTGATAGGTTACTTCCAGATTCAGAAAGGACATAATTATAACCACCAGGAAGTTTTGTAATAAAATCGTGAGCACAAGATAATTTTGCGGCCTCAATAACATCTTCATCGGAAATATCATCTGTACCAGCGCTAATATTTTCTAAAACAGTTCCAGTGAAGAGTTGAATTTTTTGAGGGCAGTAACCAATGAATTCTCTTAGATTGTTTGATGGGATATTTTTTAAATCATATCCTCCAAGATTTACATTTCCTTTTTTTGGCATATAGTAGCCTATAATATTACGCAATAGTGAAGTTTTACCACTGCCAATATTACCTACCAATCCGACTTTTTCTCCATTAATAATTTCCATATTAATATCTTGAAGAATTGATACCTCATCAATATTGAAATCCATATTCTTTATTTTAATATCACCATCACTTAAGCTAACAGCTTTGAACTCTTCAGTGAGATCATCTCTAGAGTCAGTTTGCATCAATTCATCAACTTTCTTAAAAGCAGATAAAGCATGATTAAATTTTGTTAAAAGTTGACCAGCTTGGACTAATGGAGAAAGAATTCGACCAGATAAAATAACACAGGCAATTAATGCACCTGATGTAATTTCCAATGATCCAACTAAAACTACACCGTAACAGACTATTGCAGCTTGAGAAATTTGTAGACTCGTTTGTGACCATGTTACCGCAAAATTTGATATGCCTCTTGCTCGAGTTGCAGTTTTGCTCTGGTCATCTACGCTTTGATCCCACTTTTCATTTAGATATTTTCCTCCAGCAATAGTTCTTACAGTTTCAACATTATTTAGAAGTTCATGTAAAATAGTCATTTTTCCTTGCTGGGTATGCAAATTTTGATCGCTAAATCTTTTTAATATTGGTTGAATTACTGCTGATACAACAAGAACTAAGGGAACTATAAGCACAGGCACTAAAGCCAATGGTCCAGCAATTGCATAAATAACGAATAAAAAAAGAAACATAAAAGGTAAATCAATAAATGCGACCATGCTTGCAGATGTAAAAAAATCTCTTACACCTTCAAACTCTCTTACTACATGAGCTACACCAGATGTTTTGCCAAGAAATTCACTATCATGACTTGTAATTTTTTTAAATAATGAGCTATTGATTGTTTTTTCCATATCATTTCCTGCCATATCTACAAAATATGACCTAAGAAGTTTAACAAGGAAATCAAATATAATAACAACAGCCATGCCTATTGTTAGAGCTATAAGAGTATTATAGGCTGAATTAGGCATCACTCTGTCATAGACTGTCATTATATAAAATGCACTTCCTAACCCAAATATATTTATAAAAATAGTTGCCAGTGCAATTTGTACATATGTACCTTTATTATTAATTAATGAACCCCAAAACCAATGCTCAGCAAGAGGTTTTTTTATTTTTTCATTCATGGTTGCACTCTTATAACTGAATTTAATTTTTGATTTTGATGAAGATAAGAGAAATACCCCGCTAAGAGATTAATTTCAATATTAATGAACTCTTCCAGTAAATTAATTTCTTCTAAACTGCTATTAGCATAACTTTCAGGTGAAAATGTTGTAGCGTCCAATCTATTTCTAATAATTCTTCTTTGATTTTTAGTGTCTTCATAAGAAGCATATACTTCCTGTCTAGTATTGATAGAACCTTTTACGAGATTAACTATTTCCGTTTCTCTGACGTCATCATCTTTTTTTTCAATATCAATATTCATTCTTGAAGCATCCTCCTTGGCTTTAAAAGAAGAAATCTTGGCTGTTGACCTGCCAAAAGTAAAGAGAGGCATCGAAAAGTAAATACCTCCTCTTAAATCAGTATCATTCTCATTATCCTTAATATCATATACAGTATAGCGTGTTCTAAAGCCAAATTGAGGTCTAAACTCACCTTTAGTGATATTTGTATCTTCTTTAGCGCTTTTAAGCTGAATTTTGGCAGCCAAAACATTATAGGCCTCATAATCATTATTATTCTCAATTAAGGGAACAAAAACATTAGGAAAATGAATATCTTTGTATTCCAATCCAAAAAAGTATTCAAATATACCTAAATCTCTATCTTTTTGGGTCTTTAGAATTTGAACGCGAGATTTTAAGGCATTATATTTTATAGAAAAAAGAGCAAGTTCAATTGGATCAGAAATACCTATTTCAACTCTTTGACGAACTTTTTCAAGGAAAGGCTCAATTTCAGAAATGAGGTTTGCACCATATTCATAAAGATAATTAGATTTTATTGCATTTAAATATATAAGATTTGCATCTAATACCAACGTTGATAACGCATTTTCCTTTTCAGTAATAGAAAAGCTTTTATCATGCAATGCTTTTCTTACTTGTGCATTAATTGTTCCACCAGAATATATTGGTTGAGAAAGCTCAACTGATGCATCAAAGCTATCATCTTGCCTTTTTCTTAATGATGTTTGCTCAACAACACTTCTTTCAAGAATTTGGTCGTTAATAACTTGAACAGAAAGCTCAGGAAATCTCTGTCTACGAGAATATTTTAAATCTGCATCTTTTTCTACTGCTTTAAGGTTTGCGTAAAGATATTCAGGTTGAGTTATAATGCTATCTCTTAGGAAGTCATAGTAATCAAACTCACTGATTGAATTTTGTACATTGAGGTATGAAAAACTTATGCTACCAGGCTCATTAATATTTTCATCAGAAAGCACTTTGTTATTCTCTGAGAAGAATAAAAAAAAGCATAGAATTATGCCGTAATTATGATTAAACATAGTTTTCATATCATCAAAAAAAAGAAATTATTTCTTTTTATTCTTTTTTGTGTCTGATTTTGGTTTGCTTTTTGATGAAGAGTCATCATTATCACCGCCTAATTTGTCTGATATATCAGTTGCGGCTTGGTTAAGAGCATTAATTACATCTCCTACCTTATTTCCAGGTATTTCAAGCTTACCTGTTTCAACCGCTTCTCCGTTAGCAGCAACCCCAATTGTTTGAACTCTTAATATTCCGTTTACAAATGTAACACTTCCTAATCCTTCAACTAACATTTTTAATCTCCCATTGTTGATTTATAATATAGATAAATGGTGGTTAAATTATAAAAATCAAGTCTAATTCTATTTGATTCTTAGAATATAAGCATTCTTAAAAGTTAAATTTAGGTAAGCATTTGTTATTCAAATGTATCAATTGTATCTGGAAAATGAAATGAACCATCAATAATAAATTTTTCTTCTTTAATTGTTTCTGTATGTCTGAATGAGTGTGTCCATTCTGATGGCCAAATAAGAGTTAAACCCTTTTTTGGTTGAATTGAGATGTTAAAATTTTCAAACTCTAATGACCCCGTTTCATTTACATCATTTAAAAAAGTTATCCAAGAAAATAATTTATGAGATGTATTGATGTCATTTTTATCATTATGGAATGTCTTATGGTGTCCTGATATAAGAAATTTTTTAATTGTAAAAGATCCTATATGAATTCTGTCCCACTTTTTCGTATAATTCCATTGATTTTGATAGTCCATGTAACAATCTACTAGTGAATTAATGTAATTTTCAAATATCTCTAACCTATCTCTTTTTATTTTTTTTGGAAGTAAAGTTAGTTCCATAAAATCTTTTTCTTCATTGTTTGTTTCTGCTGAATCAGAATTCGCAAATTTATGCTCTTCATGATTATTATTAAAGTAATCAACAATATTTTCCATAAGTTCGTTATTATCAATTATCCAAGATCCAATGAAATGCTCAGATTTTTCAGTTTTTATAATTTGTCTTTTCATGATGACCAACCCTTTTAAAAAATAATATCTATTTTATTCTTTTTTGTATCTATAGCAAAAACACCTTGGAATTTATTCAATAATTTAAGAGCCTCTGATTTCATTCCTAAAGCATTATAAACATTTACTAATGTATAACCAAACAAGCTATTCATAGGTTCAAGTTCATGACACAGCTCGAAGTAAGATATTGATTCATTTATATTTATTTTATTTTTATTTTTGAAACCGTTATTAAATAGATTTATTGCAAGCCTACTAACTATTTTTGCATCTTTTTTTTGTTTATTTAAATTTATTGATTTTTTGTATAAGGTTATTGCTTTTTCTGTGTTCCCATTATTGCTGTATATGTCTCCTAAAGCATTATATCCTTCTATTAAATTTTTATTTAATTTTATAGCTTTTTGAAAATACTCAATAGCAATTGTTTCATTATTCATTGATCTATAAAATAAACCAAGATTGTAATTTATAGAAAAATTATTAGGTTCGAGTTTAAGCGCTTCTTCAAGGTATTGCCTAGCTTTAGTGTTTTCTTTTTTAGTAAAATATGTAGCGCTTAATGCTTGCTTAATTACAATGTCATTAGGAAAATCCATTTCTAACAATTTTAGCGCTTCGACTTTCTTTTCAGCCTCACTTATCTTATTGATTTCTGTAACTTTAGATAAGATGTCTTTTTTTTGTTTTTTTGTAGTCATTTTATTATGGTGGGCGTGGCTGGGTTTGAACCAGCGACCCCTACGATGTCACCGTAGTGCTCTCCCGCTGAGCTACACGCCCAATTTAAAAAAGTATTCTACTAAATAAATATACTAAAAATCAATTTCTGATATCATTAATTCAATAAATTTTTCTTAAAAGGATATCAAATTATGAAAATTTATAATTTTGATTGTAAGTCTTCTATAATTCTGACATCACCTCACTCAGGAAAATTTTACCCTGACTTTTATAAAAAAAACTTAGCCTCATCATTTGATTGCTGTAGGTCAATTGAAGATATGTATGTCGATGAAATAATTTATGATGTAAGAAAATTAGGCATTTCATTGTTAATTAATAATTATTCAAGAGCAGTATTTGATGTAAATCGCGATATATCAGAGTTAGATATATCTCTAATTGATTTGTGTGATAATTTTGAAATCTCTGAAACATTGAAAGTAAAAAGCGGTATCGGTTTAATACCAATTCAGACTCCTATAGGAAAAATTGAATTCCATAAAAAATTTACTAATACTGAATTTAATTTTCTTGTTAATGCGATTTATAGAAATTGGCATAAAAAACTAGGTCAATTAATCCAATTAAAGAAAAAAGAATTGAATAGGGTGTTTATTATAGACTGTCATTCAATGCCATCAGATCTTTCGGGAAATTTCAAAATACCAGATATTGTATTAGGTAATTGTGATAATAAAAGTTGTGATTCTAAATATTTAAATTTTTTAAAGAATGAATTTGAGAAAAAAGGTTATTCTGTTTCTCTAAATTATCCTTATTCTGGAGGCTTCATAACTCAAAAGTACTATAATCATAAAGCCTCAGCTCAAACTGTTCAGATTGAAATAAATAAAAAACTATATTTGGATGAACAAAAGTTTCATAAAAATGAAAATTTTGATAATCTTAAGAATAATTTTTTATATATAATAGAGAAGTTTTCTAAAATATTTGATGATCAGAAAAAAGAAACTTTTGCTGCCGAATAGATCTGAACTATAGTTTTAAAAAATAGGCTTAAATTGTCTGATATAAATGAAAAGATAAAACATTTAACTTACCTGCATCAAAATGGGAACTATAGTGACCTAAAGACAGCAGCTATAGAGATTTTAAGTCAAATCCCCAATCATATTGATGCACTTAATGCTCTCGCTATTTCTTATAAATGGTTAGGTGATACAGAAAAAGCTAAAGAAATTTTCATTAAATTAGTTAATTCAGGATTGAAATCTGATTATGTATATTCTAATGCAGGGAATTTTTTTTATGATATTGGTAACGTTAATAATGCTTTCGAATGCCATCAGCAAGCAATTAAATTAAATCCTAAAAATGTTAATTCTCTCAATCAATTAGGTCTAATATCAACTAATATGGGAAAAGATGAAGATGCCATATCTTACTATAAGAAAGTGCTTGAAGTTCAACCTAACGAGGAAATAGTTCATCACAATATAGGTAATGCATATAGAAATCTTGAAAAATATGAATATGCTTCTGATCATTATAATTTATGCGATAAACCACTATCAAAATGCCAACAGCTTGAATGTTTATACAAATTAGATGATAAAAAAGGTTTTTTTGAAAAACTAGATATCTTTTCAAAAACCAAGGGACCCCATCCTCTTGCTGCAGCTTTAAGCGCTCATGCATCAGTAAGGTATGATAAAAAAGATAATTATGATTTTTGTGATGACCCATTTCAATTTATTTATAAAAAAAATTTATTTGATAGAAATGATTTTAATGACAATCTTATTACAAAATTTTTTAATCTTTTTAATGAGTCAGGCATAAATAAAAAACAACAATCCTTACTTAAAAATGGCTATCAATCATCGGGGAATCTTTTTCGATTACGCAATGAAGCAACAAATGAAATTGAAAAAATTATCATGGAAGAAATAAAATCTTATAAAAGGAAATATTCTAATACAAATGCATCAATGATAAAAAAATGGCCGGATAATTCAAATCTCTATGGCTGGCTTATTGTTATGAATAAAGGAGGTAGTCTTGGCGGTCACATGCATAAAGAAGGTTGGTTAAGTGGCTCTTTATATCTTGAAAGACCAAAAAAACAAAAAGAAAACGATGGTGATATAATTTTTAGTTTACATGGTTCAAATTTACCTACAGATGGAAAAGCCTTTAAAACAAAAACAGTAAATATAGAAAAAGGTGATATTGTTATGTTTCCATCTTCTTTATTCCATGCAACACACCCTTTTGAATCAGATGAGAAGAGAATAACATTAGCATTTGATATCATTCCTGATAGTTAATAAAATTATGAAATAGTTAAAAATGAATGAAAGTGAACTACAAAAAGCCATTAATTTTTGTAAAAAATTTTACAAAGAGAGAAAATATAGCGAATTTGAATTACATTTATTAAGGTTTTTAGAAAATTTTCCAAATGATATCTCTTTATTGATGTTATTGGCTGACAATTATCGGAATCTGAATAACTTTCAAGCCGCTGAAGAAACTTATCTTAAATTAATTAAACTTAATCCTAACGAAGTTACATTTTATGCTGTTTATGGAGAGCTTTTATATTATGTAAAATTGCATCAGAAAGCATTAGAAATATATGATATTGGGTTAAGTAAAAATAATAATCACGCCTTATGTTTGTTTGGTAAAGCACAAACTCTTAATGTTTTAGGAAAAGTGACTGAGGCAATCAATAATCTTAATAGGGCGATAGCCGTTGAACCAAAATTTGAAAACGCTCTTAAATTATTAGGTTCAATTTATAAATCACAAGGTTCATATAGAGAGGCACTTAATTATTTTGACCGTATTGAAGGATTTAATAAAGAAAGATTAGAGTGTTTATATTTCTTAGATGAGAAAGATCAATTTTATATTCTTTTAAATAAATATATTGATGAAAGCAAACGCAAACATAGAGTATCATTAGCTTCTTTAAGTACTCATGCCTCTGTAAGGTATAATAAAAAAGACGAAGTAAATTTTTGTAAAAAACCTTTCGAATATATTTATCAAAATAATCTAATTAAAAATCAGAAATTAGACGATTTATATATGGATAATTTTATCAAAAAAATTAAGCAAAGTAAGCTTGTGTTCAGAAAACAAGAATTAATTAAAAATGCATCTCAAACCCAAGGTAATATTCTTTCTGATAATAATTTGGATTTAGATATGTCTCATTTTGTTCAATTGATAGATGAAGAATTGAAGATTTATTTAAATAAATTTCAATCTCATGAATTGATTATTAAAGAATTTCCTTATGATTACGACCTAAATGCATGGTTTTTAATAATGGATAATAAGGGTTATGTTAAACCTCATATTCATGAAAGAGGATGGATTAGTGGCTCCATATATCTGAATATTCCACCTAAAGGCCATCTAAATGAAGGAAACATTAAATTTAGTTATCACAATGATATTTACCCTAGTGAGGGGAAGTTGTTTCCAGAAAAAATATTAGATCTAGAAACAGGAGATATAGTTTTATTTCCTTCCTCTTTATTTCATTCTACAGTTCCTATTCTAAGTAATGAGGAAAGAGTTGTTTTGGCATTTGATATTATGCCTAAGTAGATTTTAATCTAAGAAATTATCAATTTCATGCCAAAGTTTATTTTGATAGATATCTTTTTCCATGAAAATTTCGTGTTCACATAAAGGAAAATTAATCAATTTTGAATTCTTTAGTCTTTTTGACATTTGGTCTATATGATTTGGATTTACAACTTTATCTTGAAGGTTGTTTATAATAAGGATTTTTGTTTCAATATCCTCAGCCCAATTTTTTCTTCTCATACCTAATATAATTTTTCTTGCAGCCTCTGCCCATGCATTAGTTATGCCCCATAATCTAATATTAGGTTTTTTTCTTACAAGTTTTAAAGTTCTAAAATATCTCTTTTCATCCGAAGTTAAGTCGTTTTGTTTGAAAGGGGTTTCTTTGCCCATATTTGGATTTGATCCAATTAAGTAGTTTTTTTTATTCCCAAATAAATACATTAACTTTATAAAAGGCAGCAAAATTTTTTCATTTCTAAAGCCGAGCATTGGAGCTGAAAGAATCACTTTTTCAAATAATTGATTATTTTCTTTTAGAGCATTTAAAATTATGCATCCACCCATTGAATGACCTATACCAATAAATGGACCATTGAAATTATCATAAATCAAATTATTTAAGATATAGCTCAGATCTTGATTATGAAAACTAAAATCCTCAATATATTGTTTATGTGGATCATCAATCATTTTTTGGGAAAGACCCTGGCCTCTCCAATCAAAACAAATTACATTAAATTTTTTAGACAATAATTTCTCTATTATCTCAAAATATTTCTCTATGAATTCATTATGACCTTGTTGAAGAAGGATTGTTCCTTTTGTTTTTCCTTGAAATTGAATATTTTCCCATACACCAACCCTTAATTCAATATTATCAAAGCTAGAAATATAGAAAAATTTACCATTTTCTGGAGATCTATATTCTTCAAGTTCTATGATTTTTGCTTTTTTATATTTTTTATAATCAATCATAAATATAGTATAATTAATTCAATCATTATAAGATAATGTAAATGAGTTTTTTTAAACCAAGTTCAACTTTCTTTAGTCTTAATCAATATAGAAAAGACAAAAGAGATAAAATAATTACTTTATTGCAGAAATTATCAAATATTATTAGCTTTAATAATGAAAATTCTCATAATTTTTTGGCCGATGAGATGATTCTTTTTTCACGATCATTAGACTTTTTAAAAGATAAAAAGCTTATTGATACAGCCAATAATGTTTTTAATTCGGATGAAATTGAGTATAGAGATTTTTCTGCAATAATTTGGAGAAAACATATTTTAATGTGGGCAGGTGAGCATTGCAAGAAAGTAGAAGGCGATTTTTGTGATTTTGGTTGTTATGATGGCTCAGGTTCTCAATTTATGAATGAATATTGTGAATTGAATCAAAGCAATAAAATTTTTTATTTGTATGATACATTTGCTGCTCCACCGAACTCCCATCCATTTCCAAAACACTCTGATAGTTTATATGACGAAGTAGTTAAAAAATTTAGCAAAGACACTAATATAAGAGTAATAAAGGGTACATTACCAAAATCAATGGAAGAAAACCTTCCTGATAAAATCGCTTTTGCGCATGTTGATTTAAATGATGCTAAATCAGAATTAGGAGTTTTAAATAAAATCTTAAAAAGAATGTCAAAAGGAGGAATAATAATTTTAGATGATTACGGCTGGTCTCAATTTAAAGAACAATTAAGAGTTGAAAAAAAATTTTTCAATGACAATAATCTAAAAGTTTTAGAATTGCCAACGGGACAAGGGATGGTTTTAATAGGATAGTTATGACTTGGAAAGATGAAGTAGAGCAAATAAAAAGAAGAGAAAAACTATCTTTAAATCATGGTGGCAAAGAAGCAGTTAAAATCCAGCATAAAAAAGGAAGAAAAACACTTAGAGAAAGACTTGAATATATATTAGATACAGATTCATTTAATGAAATTGGAAAGATTGCAGGTTCTGCAGATTATAACGAAGAAGGAGAATTAAACGATTTTATTCCTTCTAATTTTCTTCTAGGATTTGGCAAGATAAGCGATAGGAATATTATAATTGGGGGTGAAGATTTTACTCTTAAGGGTGGGTCACCTAACCCATCAGGATTAAGAAAAAGTATTTATACAGAAGATTTAGCTCTTAAATATAAAATACCGTTAATTAGATTACATGAGGGAGGCGGAGGTTCTGTAGCTGGAGCTGGAGGCTCTTTAAAGAACCCAACAGCGCCAAATAGTGAACCAGTTTTCTCACGAAATAGATTTCATTCTCTTGTTCAATGTTTAGGTGTATTACCAGTTGCAACTGCTGCTTTAGGACCAGTAGCTGGCCTACCTGCTGCAAGATTAGTAGCTTCCCATTTTTCTGTTATGACAAAAAACTCTCAGGTCATTATTGCTGGCCCTGCAGTTGTAAAGAGAGCTTTAGGTATTGAAATAACAAAGGAAGAACTTGGTGGTCCTGAAGTTCATCTTAAATCAGGAGTAGTTGATAATATTGCTGAAAATGAAGAAGACGCATTAGAGCAAATTAAAAAATTTATATCTTTTCTTCCTGATAATTTTATGCATTTACCAGAAAAAATATCTTCAAATGATAAAATTAACAGAAATGAAGAAGGTTTGTTATCTATAATACCTAAAAATAGAAGAAAATCATACAGTATGAGAAAACTGATAAATTTTATTATTGATAAGGATAGTTTTTTTGAAATATCTAAGTCATTTGGTTCTAGTTTGATTACTGGCCTAGCAAGGTTAAACGGTTATTCAGTGGCTGTAATAGCTAACGATTGTATGTTTTATGCCGGTGCGATGACCGCAAATGCATCAATAAAACTTCGAAGATTTATTGACTTTGCAAACACTTTTAATATTCCAGTTTTAAGTTTTGTTGACGAACCAGGATTTATGATAGGCCCAGACTCGGAGATGGCAGGAACTATTAGACATGGCACAGCAGCAATATCTTCAGTGATGCAATCTAAAGTGCCTTGGGCAAGTATAATTGTAAGAAAAGTGTTTGGTGTAGCTGGAGCAGCTCATTTTTCTCCAGATGGCTATGTTTTATCTTGGCCAAGTGCTGAGACTGGTGCATTACCGGTTGAAGGAGGTGTTGCTATAGCGTTTAAAAAGGAAATAGAGGAGGCAAAGGACTCTGATAAGAAAAGAAAAGAACTAGAAGATTTATTATCAAAAAGATCATCACCTTTTCCAAGATCAGAAAACTTTTCTGTTCATGAATTAATTGATCCAAAAGAGACAAGACCAAAACTTATTTCTTGGATTGAATTAGCTGTAAAATCACAAACAGCCTTAAAAGAGCCATATAGAACTACAATGCTGCCTTAATTATATCCTACCAAAGTCATCTTCTAATCTTTCAATATCATCTTCTGATATCTTTTCTCCAATTTGTATTTCAACTAATGTAAGAAGATTTTCTCCTATATTTTCTAATCTATGTATATCACCTTTTGGTATATAGATATTGTCATTCTTCTCTAATTTAAATTTTGAATCTTCTAGATATACCATTCCTATTCCATTAATAATTTGCCAATATTCAGATCTATTTTTATGTCTTTGAAGCGATTGTTTTTTTCCTGGATTAATAGTCATTTCTTTAATCTGATAGCCATCACCTTTTGCAATAATATGAAAACTACCCCATGGTCTATATTCTTTTTCCGATAAATGATTTTTAGTTAAATTAGAGCTACTTTCTAACTTATGAATACCGCCAATTCCAAATTTTAAGTCAATGCCTAGAGCTTTACAGGTTTGAGCTTCACGGATTTTGTCTTCTTGGCTTCTATCTCCACCATTACAATAACAAATAGATTTAGTATGATGTGATTTATGAAAATCTATAATTGCGTTATTACTGCTATCATCATCATCATCAATCTGAATTATAACCTCTGATACACTCTCAAATTCTTCTAATAATTGAGCTCTTTGGGCCTCAACCATAAATGGCTTCCCCTTTTTTCTTGCTAACCATTTATCACTATTTAGGAGTATTATGACATTTTTTGATATTTTTTTTGCATCTTTAATCATTGCTAAATGGCCAATATGTACTGGATCAAAGCCTCCACTTATTAATGCATAATCATAATTTTTTGACATAAAATTTTCCTATTCTTATTTAATAAAAAGTTATATTAAACTAAAATAATAATCCAATGTATTATTGACATAATTGCCACTAAGTTTTAGCTTCCGAGC
>MDTC01233013.1_pt1 | contig 24916 bp, 20 predicted proteins | sample 811181 | NCBI WGS metagenome assembly MDTC01 (sample SAMN05326644, study PRJNA326480) | marine metagenome | isolation source: seawater | place: Pacific Ocean: North | collected 2011
AGCATGACCATAGCGATCATAGGCAGCCCGCTTCTCCTCATCACTAATCACTTCATAGGCCTCGCCTATCTCTTTGAATTTTTCTTCAGCCCTCGGGTCGTCCGGGTTCTGATCCGGGTGATGTTTCATCGCCAACTTACGATAAGCCTTCTTAATATCGCCTTGAGAGGCATCTCGAGAAATCCCCAGCACCTCGTAATAATCGCGCTCAGCCATTACTCGACTCCCTCCTCGTTTTCAGCATTTTCTTCGGGAGGTTCCTCTGCCCCCTTCGCTACAATAACCGCTGCTGCCCGTAGCAAACGATCATGCAGCACGTAGCCCTTACGCTTCACAAAAAGAATCTCTCCCGCCTCGGAGCCTTCCTTTTCCTCCTCAGCTACCGCTTCATGATAATTAGGATCAAAAACCCCTTCAGCAGCAACTTCTTTCACACCTTGTGCAGAAAGAAAATCATCGAGCTGCCCTTTCACCATAGCCATCCCTTTGTAAATCATTGAATCCTGCTCCTGCTCTGCCATCTGCAGACCCATCGAGAAATTATCGAAAATTGGAAGTAATTCCTCGATTAAGCCGGACCGAGCAAATCGTAAATCCTCAGAACGCTCCCGAGCCATTCGCTTACGATAATTATCGAGATCAGCTGCCGAACGAATCGCCGCTTCCTTCCATTTCATCGCCTCAGCTTCCGGAGTCAGAGGGACGTCAGGAACCTCCTCTTCAGGAAGCTCTTTATTTTCATTCTCTTCAACAATTTCTTCGGTCGCTGCGCCGTCTTCCTCAACGACTTCAGTTTCCTGATCGTGATCTTGCATGGCGGGAACCAATACCGTCCCCCCGCCAATGTCAACCCGTCGCTTTACTACAAAATAAAACCCTCTTCGTCTAGCGGACCAAATTTCCCCGCCTCCCAACCCGGCAGCAGCTTTCCGCGCCTGCCCTCGCGCCAGCCACTTTGAGGGAGCATAGTCGTCGTTTCATAATCCGGATTAGGCCTCGCAAAGCTTGCAACCCGACTATTTTCTACCAAACAGCCGAAGAAACTTCCGTCGCTCAAACCTACTTCATCAAAAGTCCATACAATCACTTTCTTTCTCCGCAAACGCCTCACCAAGTCTTCCCTTCCCGCTACTCCACGCAGCGCCACCGAATCAACTCCCTCTCGCGACACTTTCGCCAAAATCGCGGTATCGCTCAAACCATCAGCAAGAGAAACCGTCGCCCCAACACTAAGCGGCCACAGCACGCCCAAAATCCCACTCAAATCGTCTTCGGGTAACCATTCAACCAGAAGGCGTGTCCGACGATGAGCCATATGCACTTGGCTCAGCTGCATTGCATTCATTCTCATTCCACGACCAGCTTCGCTCTTCTCAAAGCAACGATCCCTCATCTCGGTCCACCCTCGTGGCAAATCACCAGAAATTTCTGGCTCCCGATTCGCCTTCCCCATAAGCCTCCCTTCCCGGTCTTCCGTAGTCTTGACCGACAAACTGCGCAGCGCATCTCCTATATCAACATTCCAAGGAATCGGTGGACCAAACGCCACGGTCACTCCGTAGCGCAGAGTCTGGGGAAGCTTTCTTAGAAAATTACCTTCCGAAAATGACCACATCGAGCCCCAAAGCCCATCCATGTAGGCCGGCAAAACCTCAGTATTCCCTTTCTTTGCCATCATCTGATAACCTCGCTTTATTTCACAAAGGGCCCCTGTTCGTGAAAGCTGTCCCTCCGCAAATACACAAACAACCGTGCCTTCCTTTAAGGCGTTTGCCGTGATCCGGATTCCATCCCGAGCTTTGCTCGGGGAAATTGCCACCGCATCAAAAAGCCGCGCAAATCCACCTACCCACTTACTCTCAAAGCAATCCGCGAAAAGCACAAAGCGTATCGGCCTTGGGCAAGCCGCCGACAACACAAAAGCATCAATGTAACTCAGGTGGTTTGGCACCATCAGGATCCCTCCCTCTTTCGGGATTTTATCCACCCCCAACGCTCGGATTTTATAAATCGAACGAAAAACCCCTAAAAAAACAAGGCGAATGAAATCCTTGGGTAACAGGCGCATAATATGAAAAGTCGCCCAACCGCAAACCCCAGATATTAGAATAAATTGGAGCCAAAACGGAACCCCTAGGAATGACATGAAAAACTGGATTCCTACCGCTAGAACCAAGCCTAGATTGATGCATAAGTTCGAAGCTGACAGCACCATCCCTCTATGGTTTTCGGGAGCCCGATCTTGTAAAAAAACATTCAAAGGAACCAGATAAAGAGCTCCTCCAAAACCCGCTAAAACAAGCAACAAGAACGAAATTGTCCCCACTTGAAAGATTGCCAGAAACCCGGTTGCTAAGCACATCAAAGCCCCACCAATCACAATTAAGCCTAGTTCATTCCGACGATTACAAATCCAACTGGCAAGCAAACTTCCCATCACAATTCCAACTACAACCGGTATCCAAAGAATCGCCGCCCCGACTCCCAGCCCTTCCAGACTCCCCCATCGATCCTCGGCCATCTGAATCAATAACATCTGAAGAAAACCTCCAAAGCTCCAAAAAAAGGCAATACCCAGAGCGCACCGCCACAATGTCTCGTTTTTTCTTAGCTCCCGTAAATCCCCGAAATGCCTCATCGTCATCGCCCACGAAAAAGCCTCATTAGATTGAGACCTTGTCTTCTGAATCAGATGGGAAAAACAAATGGATAAAGCAGCTCCGATCAAAATCCATAAAACCGGAATCATCGCCGCAGCCCATGGAGCACGCCCATTTTGTAAGCCCCAAGCATCATACCAATACCCCCCAATAATTTGCCCTAACAGAATCATCAAAATTACAGACCCTTCCATCACTCCATTAGCAAATCCCAGCCTCTCACTTCCAACCAACTCTTTCACAACTCCCATTTTTGAAGGACTTAACAGAGCCGACTGCATCGCCAACAAAAAGAAGGCTAACATTACTATGTAAAGCGGCCACGAAGCCGCCTCCTGCCTCGACCCCAGCCACAGCCCACCGCCCATTAAAATAAGCACCAACAACTGAAACCAAGATGAAAGCCTAATAATTAGACTTTTAGGAAACCGATCACCTAACCACCCCGCCATAGGAGCAAATAAAATAAATGGAAGGATTGCTAAGAGAGCAAAGAGATGTTCTACCCTACTCGGTGCAAGGCCCATTGACGCCAAACCCATTCCCAACGGAATCAATATAAACTTGGTAAAGCTATCATTGAAGGCATTTGTCGATTGCATTCCGATCAAGGACCAAAATGAAACCCACTCTCGCCTACGAGGCTTCCCTGGATCGTCGCTCACATGAGAACTATGATCCAACCTTTGCTTTTTTGAAAATCGATAATTAAGCCTCATTCCATCATCTCAATCGATCTTGCAGAAATTCTGGTTTTTACTTTCCCCTGCCAACTTAAGATTCGTTGAAATTACCCACTTTCTCAAACACTCCCCCACCCAGCAATCTTCCGCCCTCATAAAAGGCGCATATTTGTCCCGGTGTCAGAGCACGCTGATGTCTTTTGAACGACAAGGCTAATTTACCCCCCTCAATCTCTCTTACTTCAACCGCCTCACTCTTCGCCCGATATCTAGGTTGCACTTCTGCCCTACCTACTGTCACCGCCTCGTTGATCCACGAAAGCGATCCTATCGTACAAGTTTTAGCATAAAGCCCGCTCGTTGCAGGTTCGTCCCAACCAACGATCAATTGATTTTTCTCCGCATTCTTACCAACTACAACATAAGCCATTCCAGACCTCGGTGACGCTACTCCATGCCCCTTCCGTTGTCCCAAGGTATAAAGATGTAAACCGTCATGTCGCCCCTTCACCTTACCATCTAGATCGACAATCTCCCCTGGGCAATCGGGAACGTGATGACGTAAAAAATCACTCATCTTAATATTTCCTATGAAGCAAATCCCTTGGGAGTCCTTCTTCTCAGCCGTTGGCAAATTGAATCGCCGCGCTACCTCACGCACTTCTGGCTTTAACATCTCGCCTGCTGGAAAAAGAGCGTGATTCACCTGATACTGCTTCATCATCGCCAAAAAATATGACTGATCCTTGTTCGGATCTGCACCCCGCAGAAGATCCACTACCCCATCCTTCCGAACACGCCTCCGAGCGTAGTGACCGGTGCCGACAGACTCAAATCCCTGCTCTAAGGCATAGTCCAAAAACACACCAAACTTCACCTCACGATTACACATGACGTCCGGATTCGGCGTCACTCCATCACGATATCCTTCGAGCAAATAGTTCACAATTCGCTCACGATAATGATCAATCAAGTCGACCACTCGAAACTCAATCCCCAGCTTCTTCGCAACTAAATGGGCATCTTCAAGATCACTTTCCCAGGGACAATCGCCGGGCAGGCCTTCTTCGTTGATCCAATTCTTCATGTAACCACCGACGACCTCGTGCCCCTGTTCCACCAACAAAGCTGCGGCTGCCGAGGAATCCACCCCGCCTGAAAGTCCAACCATAATCCGTGCCACAGGGAAGATTTAACCCGCCGGCGCAATTACGGCAAGCCATCGAAATCAAACAATAAGCTCCGCTAGCGGATCTCACTGATCAATAATCTCGCTCAAAGCAAGGTTGCGCTCGCCATAATCGTCCATCATCATTCCTTTAACATACTGAAAGCTCATTCGAGAACTTTTCAGCATGATCAGAGACATGTTTTCGTCGCCTATGAGGTATTATAGCTCCCTGCATCACTCAGGAAAATAACCACGGTATTTAGGAGAAAATATCCATTGCTGGTTTTCCAATCCCATCCTTAGTTGCGTAGAATGGTCGCCCCTCGATATCAAACGAGGTTTTCGGCGAGATCCCCATGGCCTGGAAAATGGTAGCGTGTAAATCCTCAATTGTGAGCGGGTTCTCAACCGCCACAAACGGTCGTTCATCCGCAGTCTTACCAAATTGAAACCCCTTCTTCACCCCGCCACCGAACATCAACACGCTAGTCCCTCCAGTGAAGTGTCTATGTTGACCATAGTGTTTCAATTCTGAGATAACATCCACCTTGTGAGTCGTCTGATCGCGTGCATTTGATCCCGGCACCCCCTCGATCATCATGTCGCGACTGAACTCGCTCGCAATTACGACCAAGGTCCGATCCAGCATTCCTCGCTCCTCTAAATCACGAATCAACTGGGCGATTGGCTGATCAATCTCAGACTTTAATCGCTTTAAAGTAGTATGTCCTTTTTCGTGAGTATCCCAGTGTTTGAAGGGCTGATATTCGGTAGTGACCTCGATAAATCTGGCACCCGATTCCACTAGTCGCCTCGCTAACAAACAACCCTTACCAAAGCGGGTTGTACCATATTCTTTTGCAGACTTCTCATTTTCCTTTGTAAGGTCGAAGGCCGCTGCCTCCTTCGAACTTAGTAAACGGTGAGCTTTCTCCATTGATTGTAGCATCGATTCTTGTTGGAACTCACTTCCAATTTTTCCAACCAGACCTTCTGAAATCAATTTTTTATAATGTTTATATCGATTGGAAAATCGACTTGGGGTCATTCCCGTAGGCGGTTGGACTGCCCCAGTCGCCTGATCAGGATATGGCAGCAGGAAGGGGCCAAATTCACTCCCAAAAAAACCACCGGTGTGGAAAGCTTTCAGTTCTTCTTTCTCGCCCACTCCCTCGAGTCGCTGACCAATATCAATAAAAGCAGGCATCGACTGATTTCGCTGCCCCAACACTTTGGCCATCCACGCCCCAATATGCGGTGCTGCCACCGTTTGCGGCGGAACGTATCCGGTATGCCAATGATATTGGTGTCGGGAATGCAGAATATGCCCAAGGTCAGGTTGGACCGCCGAGCGAATCAACGTTCCTTTATCCAGCACCTTCGCAACTTCCTCAAAGCCTTCCGTGAAATTGATTCCACTTACCGAGGTTGGGATCGCAGGAAAAGTGCTACCAACATCCGACACTTTAAGGCCCTTTCGAAACGGTTCGTAATGCTTCGGATCAAAAGTATCAGGTGCTGCCATGCCTCCACCCATCCATAGCAGAATACAAGAATCAGCCTTTGCCTCAGGCTGTTCAATTTCATCCCCAAACGAGCGAGGGGCGCCCATTGCCAAAGTCGCCGCGGAGGCAGTTCCGAGCTTCTTAAGAAAGTCGCGCCGATTTTCAAATTCAAGTGGTTTTGACATAGTTTGCTCTTAGTTAATAAATTGAAATTCAGGCAGCATAAGAATTGTCCACAAAAGGTCCGCCGTAGATTCTGGGGTAACTCCCTCCCCTAAAATCTTAAGGGCCACTTGCTTTTCAAGTAAACTTGGGAAGCGAGACAGGGCTTCAAGATAGAGGTTTTCGACCATCTCTTTCTCAGCGAAAAATTTGGTAGCACCTCGGTTTAAATAATTAACAAATTCCTTCCCGTTATTGAGTTCAAGAGCTTGCAAGGTAGTTAAGTCAGCGGGACGGGTCGTGACAACTTGCTCACGATTAGGACGCCCAAGGGCACGCATCAAGAGAGTCGACTTCACCAAAGAGGCCCTAACATTCCGCGCTTTCTCACTTCCTCTATCAACCTTCGCGTCAATCTTTTCAGGCGCAGTCTCAGTAATTCCCCAAACCGCATCCATGAATTGCTCAGCCGTCATCCGCTTGGCACTGGGACCTTCAAAAACAAAATCCTCGCCACTCTTCGCCGCAATCACCGTGGCGCTTTGATACGTTCGGGAGCTCACAATGATGGAGAGGGTCCTCTTGAGATCGTAAGCATTCTGAGAAAGATCCCACGCGAGGTAATTGAGCATATCCTCGCTCCATGGACGATTGCTCATGATATCTACAGGCTCAACCAGCCCCCGACCCATCAAACGAGCCCAAAGACGATTTACGATGGTCCGAGCCAAGCGACCATTACCCGGCGCTGTCGCAAGCTCTGCAACCCTTTTCAATCTGTCGTCACGAGATGATGTCTTGTCGATGCTCCCCAGTTCATCAAAAAGAAACTTTGCATCCATTTTTTTACCAGTCGGTTTATCGCAGCGATACATCTCAAGTGGCTTTCCCGCAATAATCGCTGCCATTCCATAAGCATCTTCCAGCTTCCAGTTGTTAATGAAGCTATCGTGACACGAAGCACACTTCATATTCTCACCAAAGAAGAGCTGTGAGACATTCTGGGCGAACTGAATCTCTGGAACCTGCGACGCATTAACGTTACCACGCCACTTTATGCCCTTGATAAAGCCTTCCGACTCAGCGGTTGGATTCAATAACTCTCTTACAAATTGATCATAAGGTTTATTCTCTTTAAGCGAGAGGTATAGCCACCCTGTGATCTGACGACGTCCTCCGTCAATAAAACCAGTCCCTGCGTAGTCATTCCGCAAGAGATCATTCCAAAACGTCATCCAATGATCGGCATAATCAAGATCGCGTGTCAGGATCTGCTTAATTTTCGCCTCCCGCTTTGCGCCTAAATCCGAAGCCACAAACGTTTCCAATTCACTTTTTGAAGGGAGGAGTCCTACCAGATCCAGACTTACTCTTCTCAAGAACCGGGCATCCGAAATTGCCGCAGGCGATTGGATCCGATTCCTCTTGAAATAGTCTGCTGCTATTCGGTCGATTGGGTTTCCGCCTTCCGGTCCAGGCAGTTCAACTCTTTGATGCCCCAAAGGAGCCTTCCATGTCCTGTTTTTGAAAGTAAACCCTTTCTCCCAAGCCACCCCTTCATTCACCCACCTTGCTAAAATCGCAATATCCCCCTTTAACAAAGGCTCAGCATCTTGTGGCATTCGATCTTCTTCATCATGCGCCGTCAGCACCTTTATAAAAAGACTGTTTTGGGAATCGCCAAGCTCAATCACATCGGACTCTAACAAGGCCTCGCGTGTATCGAGCGAAAGCCCTCCCTTATACTTACCGTTCGTGTGACACTTTGCGCAATTCTCTTTCAGAATTGGCAACACCTCATGTGCAAAATCAACCTTAGCCGAAACAAATGAAGTCACAGCTATAAGCAGGAGAATTTGAGTTTTTAGAATCATAGTGCGATAGTAAAATTCGGGAGTTACCCGCCTCACCGTAGGATCTTGATCTCAGCGTAGGTTGTTAAGAGTTACCATTGAAGAGAGCCAATTGCCCCTCTTTTTCTACGCAGGATGATAGATTATTTTATCTTCGAGGCACATTTAATTCCGATCTCTCCGACGATGTTATAGGAAACTTCACAGAATATCTCACGTTAACTCACCGTAGAAACCTCGCCGCCAATAACATTCTATTCGAAGTCCAAGTTAATTCGAATCTGATTAGCTAGGGGCCACTCAGAACGGCCGCTGTCTCTGCCACTTCCAATGAGGACGGGACCGAAACCGTAATCTGGCGAAGCCTGACTCCGATTGAAGAGCAGGAGCGTAACTTTTTTCGTCTTAGGATCGCTCAAAAACCATGAAACCAGCAATAACATCACTAAAATAAAGCCTAGCCCATGGCTCTCCTACGCTAACGAAGCTTAAAAATAATAGCCAAGTCCCTCGCTACAGAGCAGAATGAAGGCTATTCACAGGCGATTCCTCATTTCCCCAATTAAATCATGAAATTCTTTATTCTCATTTCCCTTCTGATTACCTCCGCCTCCGCGCGCAAACCCAATATAATCCTAATCTACATGGATGACATGGGCTATTCAGACATTGGTTGCTTTGGCTCCACAAAGAACCGCACGCCCGTCCTGGACCAAATGGCTAAGGAAGGCATGCGATTCACTGACTTTTATGTCACCAGCGGAGTCTGCACCCCTTCCCGATCCAGTTTGCTCACCGGCTGTTATCCTCGCCGCTTGAACATGCATATTGATCAAAACAACAAGTGGGTCCTCTTCCCAAATGCCCGAAAAGGACTCAATCCAGATGAAACAACTATCGCTGAAATTCTTAAGGAGCAAGGCTACGCAACCGCCTGCATCGGGAAATGGCACCTCGGAGATCAACCCGATTTCCTACCAACCCGCCATGGCTTCGATTCCTACTTTGGAATCCCTTACTCCAACGACATGGGCCGAAAAAACATCCCCCTGCCGCTTCTCCGAGATGAGCAAGTTATTGAAGCGCCAGTGGCCCAGTCACCAATCACTCGGCGATATACAGAGGAAGCGTTAAAATTTATCCAAACCAACCGCGAAAAGCCTTTCTTCCTCTACCTCCCACACACCTCTGTCCATCTCCCACTCTTCCCGGGCGAAAAATTTAAAGGTAAGTCCAGTAACGGAAAATACGGCGATTGGATCGAAGAGGTCGATACCTGTACCGGAATCATTTTGGAAACCCTCAAGAAAGAAAAAATCGATCAAAACACCCTGGTTATCTTCACCTCAGACAATGGCTCTAACTCCCGGAACGGTGGTAGTAACGCGCCTTTGAAAGGCTCTAAAGGATCCACTAACGAAGGCGGGATGCGCGTGGCTTGCCTGATGCGCTGGCCTGGAAAAATCCCTGCCAAATCAAGCTGCTCTGAAGTCGCTTCCACTCTCGACCTCCTCCCCACCTTCACAGCCCTCGCTGCAGGAAAACTTCCAGAAAAAAAGATAGATGGCCACGATATCAGCGATCTTCTTTTCGGCATGCGTGATGCTAAATCTCCACACAAAGCTTTCTATTATTATCATACTAAACAACTTCAAGCTGTCCGCAGCGGAAAATGGAAACTTGTCCTCCCACAGACCGAAAAACTCGAAGGCTGGAGCGACAAAAAGAAAAACTCCCCCATCCAGCTTTTCAATCTCTCAGTCGACCCTGCTGAATCAAATAACCTTGCAGAGAAAGATCCAAACGTCGTTACTCGACTCATCCGATTAGCCAAAGTAGCACAGGAAGACCTAGGAGACGGCGACAATAAAGGTAAAGGCCAACGGCCGGCCGGCTGGGTTGATGAAGCCAAGCCGCTCCTGCTCCAAAAATAATTGTGAAATACTTCCTTCCCGCTCTCTTTTCGTCTTTCCCTCTCTTGGCTGGAGAGCCGTGGGAGCGTCACACCATTGATAAAAGCTCAAAGGGGGCCGATGGCGTCCGTCTTGCTGACGTTAACAGCGATGGCCTAATGGACATCGCCACTGGGTGGGAAGAAGGAGGCGTCGTTCGTGCCTATCTCCACCCTGGACACATCAAAACGAAACAAGAATGGCCCACCGTTACCGTAGGTGAGGTCAAGTCGGCAGAAGATGCGGTATTCGCAGATTTCGATGGCGACGGAAGCATAGACGTGGTGAGCTCCTGCGAAGGAGGAACCAAAAGTATGTTCGTTCACTGGGCTCCGAAATCCTCCGCTGCCTTTCTCGATTCATCGAAATGGAAAACCGAGGCCATTCCTGTCACTGCGGGAAAACAATCGTGGATGTATGCTCTCCCTAAGTCGATCGACAGAAAGAATGGCATCGATCTTATTGTAAGCTCCAAAGGTAAGAACGGCAGCGTGGGCTGGCTTGAGATCCCCAAAAACGCCCGGAATGTTTCCTCGTGGAAGTATCACAAACTTCAGGATGCCGGCTGGATCATGTCGCTCATCTCTATCGACATGAATAAAGATGGCCGCAAGGACATCCTCATCAGCGATCGACGTGGTCCGAAACGCGGCGTTTATTGGTTAGAGTATCCGGGACCCGAGGCTGCGATTGATCCCTTGCAATGGAAACGTCATGACATCGGCGGAAACAATCGTGAAATTAAATTCATCTCACACGGCGATCTCGACAAGGATGGTCGTCTCGATGTAATCGCGATTGATAAAACCTCCATCGTATGGTTTCGCTCCACCGAATCCGAGTGGAAGGAACATGTCATCCCACTTCCAGATGGAGTCGGGGGAGGTAAGAGCGCCGTGACTTTCGATGTAAACCAAGATGGCAAAAATGACCTCGTCTTCAGCTGCGAAAGTGCCAAGGCACCATTGTCGGGAACCCAATGGCTTTCTTATCGAGATACGCCCTTTGAGCAGCTCTGGCAGAACCACGAAATCGCCGGAAAGTCGGGGATCAAATATGACCGTATCGTCCCCTCCGACGTCGATGGTGACGGAGATCTCGACATTCTTTGCTGCGAAGAACGCGACCAACTCGGTGTTTTTTGGTATGAAAACCCTTATGGCCAATAGATCATTTAGCCCTTGGAATTCTCGCCATCAAAAATCGAGTCTCTACCTATCGGAGCGCTACGACCTCTCTGCATGAAAATTTTGAGAGGCTATCCCAACCATTGAGATAGCCACCAGAGCGAGCGACCGGATCATCGCTCCACCTCCCCCCGTCCAAGATCAATGAGTCGTGAAAACAAATGCTCCCCACCAACACTGAGCCCACAGTGCTCATATTCGCTAGTATAAAAAGCCTTCATATTTGGCACCGCGTCGACAGTCTCACGTGAGAATTTTGCATTCACAAACATATCATCAGCATAGATAGCACAGGCCACCGGAACGGTATTCCGGCTCAGAACTTCCAAATCGTAAAGTTGAGGCCAATCCGATTTCTCCGCCAAAATATTGGCGGCTTCCTTCATGCCTTTAAGCTCTGAGATTTCATCGAACATCCACGGAAAGATCATTTCTCCATAAAACAAGAAATCCTCATAATCATCAAAATGAGAGTAATTATGTTTCTGCACTAGATCACATGCCCACCCACTCGCAGTTCCTTGCGCATAGATTGCCTCGTGTAGAATTGCAAAAATTGGATTGGTGTCAAAGCGAACCGTAGCCTGCAGTCCTACCTTAAAGACTTGACTAACAATCTCCTTATCACCCGCTTTCACAAAAGCTTCCTCGAGCAAAAAATGGATCTCCTCAGCCGTATAGGCGAACCCAAATTTCATCCCGAGAGTCTGCACTATCCGAGGCGAAATCCGGTCTCCATTAGGAAAGAGAACTTCATGTTCCTCTAAATATTTCGCCAGCTTGGTGAGGCGAGCCTTATCCATCGGGAACTTCTTGAAATACTTTCGGTTCCTTTCTTCAACAAAAGGAAAGGTTCCCTCATAAATTTCCCGAGCCGTCCGATTGAGTCCGGGAACTCCACCAAAGATAAAGCACTCCTTCAGGCCTTCCGGGTGAAGGCTTAAATATGTCATTGTACACCACCCTCCGAAGCTTTGCCCAATTGTTGACCAAGGCATTCCAGGACTCAATTTCGAGCGGATCAGCTCGGCATCCCTTACGATGTTATCCTGCCGAAAGTGTGTAAGATATTCCGCCTGTGCAGCGGCATCACCTTCTAGGCCCAAAGTCTGGTGATCCACCGGAGTGCTCAGACCATTTCCCCGGGTATCATACATCAGCACGCGATACTCGGTGAGAGCACGCTTCAACCAACCCGTCTTCTGAATCGGTATAGGAGCCCTAAATCCTGGGCCGCCTTGCAAAAAAACGAGGAAAGGTTTCTCCGAACTCTTTGGATCGAGATCACGAACTTCGCGAACAAAGAGATCAATCTGCCTTCCTCTAGGATCAAGATAATCAAGAGGAGCTTCAAAAGCATGGTCAATCAGCTCAAGGCCGGGAATCCGATAAGGGTCTGACGAATTCATTAGTTTGATTTTGTTTTAGGAACAAAGGGCATTTTCGCTCCAGACTCCTTAAGCCATTTCGCCAATTCGTTCTTTAAATCAGCAGCCAATTTCAGCTTCGTCCCGGCGAGGTTCTTCTTTTCGCCCTGGTCTGCAACGACATCATAAAGCTCGATTGAATTATCATCATAGAAGTGAATAAGCTTGTAATTCCCGCGTCGCACCACTCCTCCCAATCGATTCCTCTTGTGAAAGGCATAGTTGGGATAATGAAAAAAAAGAGACTTCCTCTTCAGCCCCGCATCCCCTTTCAAAATCGGGATCAAACTTTCCCCATCGAGTGGAATTCCCTTCTTCGGTTTCAATCCTACCACCTCAAGCAAAGTAGGGAAGGTATCCGTCGTGATGATAGGTATATTGGAACTCGAACCCGCCTTTACTTTTCCTGGCCAACGGATGACCCAAGGAACCCTGATTCCGCCTTCATAAAGATGCCCCTTGTTTGCCCTCAAAGGTCCATTTCCAAATAAAGAGCCATTATCGGAAGTGAAAATCACAATCGTATCCTCTGCCAAACCCAGGTCATCGAGCGATTTCAACACCCGTCCAATCGAACGGTCCATCCCCTCGATCATCGCAGAATAAGGCGCGTTTTCCACTGGGCGCTTTTTGTATTTCTCGATGAGATCTTCTGGTGCCTCGATCGGGTAGTGAACCGAATAATTCCAAAACGTTAGGAAAAACGGCCCGTTCCTTTGCTTTTCAATAAAGTTGATGCATTCCGTCGCCAATCGATCAGGGAGGTATTCCCCTTCCGGTCCCTCTTTTAAAGTCGGGATCTTGTAGGGCGCAAAATACGTTGGGGGCCCTCCCCGGTCGTAGCCGCCGACATTGACTTCAAAGCCCTGCGATTTCGGACGCAATCCAAGTTCGTATTTCTCACCAGCTTCGTTCTCACCTTTACGGTGGGACAAGTGCCACTTTCCCACAAAGCCAGTCGCATAACCAACCTCGCTTTTCAAACGCTCCGCCAAAGTTTGCGCTTCTAACGGAAGATAGGTCAATTTTTTCGCTCCGGCCTGTGTCCGCCCCTCCGGCACCATGCCATCTTTAAACCCTGGTGCATGATTCGTGATTCCCAGTCTTGCCGGAGACACTCCGGTCATCATGGCTGCACGAGTCGGCGTGCACACCGGAGCCGCCGCATAGCCATGTGGAAAAACCATTCCCTGTTCCACTAAGCGATCAAGGTTTGGGGTATCCAAATGCTCATTCCCGTTAAAATGAACATCATACCACCCCAAATCATCCGCCATAATTAGGAGGATATTGGGAGGCTTCTCCGCTTTCGAAACAAGCGTGGTGCCCAACAGGCCCAACAAGGTCAGTTTCAACTTCATCATCTCAATTTCTCGCTAGTTTTTCTGAACCTCCAACATCGCTTCAGCTAAGGCTTTTCCAAATCTCACAAAAGTCTTCCCACTTCCAAGGTAGTGATACTCGGCATTCGATGAACATCGGTCCCAGGTCGCCTGTTCTTCGGCGGTAATTTCGCCATCACCAAAGTTATACTTAGCACACTCCTTTTGATAATCCTCCCGGATCATCTCACCTCTTTCGAGGCGACGTTTCCACTCTCCCGTCATCCGCCTTTTCCAATAAATATCACTAAGCCCTAACTCATAAAAAGGTCCACTATCCACCGAAATTACATTCCCTCTATACTTAGCTTCCACCTTTGAATCATATTTTTTCACCGCTTCAAACTGCGTTTTTCGGAAAGTTGTCACCGGCAATCCCTTATCATAACGACGGCTTTCGGGATCCGTCCCATAGACACCCAAGACTCCAACGATGAATGGGAGTTTGGGCGACTCAAGATCCCGTCTCACATCGACAATAAAGTGAATCATATTGTCCGTATATTGCGAGATGTGATGGCGATTACACATGTCATTCCATCCCTGGAACCAAACAAAGCCCGAAAGCTCGTATCCCTCGCTTTCCTGGTATTCCGGCACCACTTTCCTAATACTTGCACCATCTTTGAGCGTCTCTTTGATGAACGCGATCATCTGACGGTAGTAATACCCAGTCGCTTCCTGTGTTGGAACCCTTCCCTTCTCTTTCTCCACCTCACTCGGTAAATAGGGACCGGCACCCGGCGGACGGAAATCAATCGCTAGCGACTTCCCACCCCAGGCCGTCTTGATGATCAAAATCGGTTCCTCCAATGAACGATCCATGTAGAGTCCAAAGCCATACTCCGACCCAATTCTCTCATCATCAAATCCATAGCCGACTTTCACCTTCCCATCCAGGGTTACTTGTTCGCCTCCACGATTCGTTCGACAAACCACCCAGCCATTGTGCGCCTCGACCGGTTCTCCATCAGCATCCAAAATCTCCTTTAAAAGCGGAGCTGTCTTGGGATCATCCCCGATCGCTGCAAACGTTTTTTGGTGGGCCGAACCCTGCATATTTGACTGGCCTGCTAAAATGTAAACTTTGAGAGGGCGACCGATCACATTCACTTGTAGTAAAAAGGCTGCCAGCCCAAATAAACTCAAAAAACGCCCTTGATTCATCGTCAAAGAACCCTGACTGATCTAACTCGGAAGACCAGAAAATCTAACATCGCTTATGCGTGGATTTTTAAAAAGTCTCTGCGCTTCCGAAAGGGCGCCCCAAAAAACTGCCTAGAATTCAGCAATTCCACGGTCTTCTCCCGAAAACTTAGGGCAACCCTCGTCTCCCGGCCGACAATTCCATTGACCCCTGCATCGGTCTCCCATACCTCTCGCTTCCTCATGGAAAACGAAAACGTCGCTGACCTCCTGGCGATCGACATCAGCTCGCTCGAGAGCCGCTTGTCGGAACTCAGGAGGTATCTTTGACATCCCGCTTTTAACCCAAAAGATCGAGGAACTTGAAGCCAAAGCCGCCAACCCAGACTTCTGGGACCGACAGGAGCAAGCTCGCGAAGTATTAGCTGAAACAAAACTCAATAAGGACAAACTCGACCCTTTCCTTAAATTTGAGGAAGAATTTCAAAATCTCATCTCGGGTATCGAACTCGCTAAGGAATTTGATGATATCGATTCAGCTCGTGAAGCCCGATCCACTTTCGAGAAGCTTGGGAAAGAATTGGAGTCCTTCGAGCTTATCACTCTCCTCGACTCACCTTCCGACCCAAAAAATGCCTACATGACAGTCCAAGCCGGAGCAGGTGGTACCGAGGCCTGCGACTGGGCCGGTATGCTTTACCGAATGTACAATCGTTGGTCAGAACAAAAAGACTTTAAGATTACGATCACTGATTATCAGGACGGTGAGGAAGCCGGGATTTCTTCTGCCTCTCTCAAAATTGAAGGCCCTTACGCCTATGGTTACCTCAAAGCCGAACGTGGCGTTCACCGCCTCGTTCGCATCTCACCCTTTGACTCAGCTGGCAAAAGACACACCTCTTTCGCTTCTATTGATGTCACACCTGAAATCGATGACACCATCGAGATCGATATTCCCGATTCCGATGTCGAGATATCCACAGCCCGATCCGGCGGCAAGGGTGGCCAAAACGTCAACAAGGTCGAGACCGCGGTCATCATGAAACATCTCCCGACCGGAATTGTGATTCGTTCCACCCAAGAACGCTCCCAGCTCCGCAACCGCGAAGTCGCTTGGGAAACCCTACGAGCCAAACTTTACCAGATTGAAGAAGATAAGCAAAAAGCCGAAGCCGACCGCGCTTATTCCGATAAAGGAGAAATCGGCTGGGGTAGCCAAATTCGTTCCTATGTTTTCCAGCCCTACCAGATGGTAAAGGACCTCCGCACAGGCGAAGAAACTGGCAACATTCAAAATGTCATGGATGGAGCCATTGATCCATTCATTGAAGCCATGCTCCGTGGCCAAAAACGCGCTTGAGTTTCTGCAATAAGGAATACCTTCTCGATCATCCGGATAAGACCCGAATCACGTAGCCTCATAGCGCCAATTTCTAAAGGGTCAAATTCACCGTGCGAAGTTAATACACATCGCCTTAGGCACCTCTGCACTTTTGCCGCTGAACGAAATCCTCCCTGTTTTCTTATCAATCCGATGGCTGGTAACCTCGTTGGACTTCTGCCCAGCCACAAGGAGCCAATCACCTGATGGCGATAGATTAATATTACGAGGAATCCAAACCGCGGCCGGAGTCGTTTCGAGATGTTTTAACGACCCATCCTGAGCGATAGACAAGACACTTAAGGAATCCCGACCCTCTTCGGTTAGATCACGATTTGCGGTATAAATAAACTTACCATCTTCCGAAACCCTAATTTCGGAGCAGCTCATGTTCGCTATTTTCGTATTCGACGGAAAAACACTCACTGTATTCTTCATTGTCAAAATACCACCATTCGTATCACGGGAAAATCCTGTCACAGTCAAAGTAAGCTCATTAAGAACATAGGCATGAGAACCATCTTTCCCAAACTTCATATGACGGGGACCAGAACCCGGAATTAATTTAAACCCACCCTTATCAGTTAACTTCCCATTTGTATCGAAAGCATAAAACTTCACCTGATCAATTCCAAGATCCGGAGCATAGGCGAACTTATTATCAGGCCCGGCATAAATTGAGTGCGCATGCGGCCCCTCCTGTCGTTGCTTGTTCACGCTCGATCCCTTGTGCTGCATCAGTGATGCCACGGCGCCAATCTTCCCTCCTTCAATTGAAAAAGACACGACCTTCCCACCACCATAATCCGCTCCAAAAAGAACTTTTTCATTCGCGTCGATACTGACATGGCAAAGTCCTCGGCCATCATAAGACTGACTCGATACCTCGGTAAACTTGCCGTCATCAATCGAATAAGCCGAAACCGCCCCTTTCCCATCCTTTTTGGAAGTCGAAAAAATAACACTTCCTTCCTTGTTCACCTCTTGAAAGCCCATGTTCTGGCCCTTCACCACATGTTTGCGGTTCGAAAGAGCTCCCGTTTTCTCATTCAATTCCAAAGTATAGATTCCATCTGCTCCCGTCCCCACATAAACGACGGTGCTCTGAGCCTGAAGAGCTCCGACGAGGGCTACCGCCGCGCAAATAATTTGTTTCATGCCTTTGATTAGCAGACCAATCACCGACCTAAAAGACAGATCCTTGCCAGCCCCTCAAAATCTGAGCATTCTTAGGTCGGATGCCTGACAATATTAAGAATGACCGATATTTCGCGGAGGGATTTCGCGAACTCGATGAAAGCCTGGCCGAAACTACGTCCATGCTGGCCGAGGCCCTCCCGCTTGATGCTGCTCTCCGCTCGCTTGTCCCTTGGCAAGAAGGAAAACCATTCCCTAAAAAAATCCCCTCCGGAGCTGAACGTGAAGGAGCCCAACTCCTCTCTATTTGCTTCGAACTTCTTAACATCGTCGAAGAGCGTGTCGCCTGGAAATTCCGCAGCGCGCGCCGCACTTCCCACGGGGCCGATGCTATTAAAGGACTTTGGCCCTCTGTCATCAAGCGACTCTCCGAAGCTGGACTAACCGAGCAAGAAGTCATTACCACCCTTAAAAAGGTCCAGGTCGAACCAGTCCTAACTGCCCATCCAACCGAGGCAAAACGACCCTCCGTTCGCGTTCGCCATAAAGCCATTTATGAGGAGCTCCGTAGTTATGAGTCCGCAAAGAACGATCCTCATTACGGTCGCCGCGTCGCCGATTCCCTCCGCGCCGAGCTCCAAACTCTTTGGTATACTGGAGAAATTTTTGTGCAACGTCCGGCAGTTCAAGAAGAACTTCGAAATGCTCTTCCTTATCTGAGTGAAACCTTTCCCGAGGTCGTAATCCGCCTCGACCGTTCTCTCGAACTCGCTTGGCAAGATGCCGGCTGGAATATCGAAAACCTCCGCAAGGAGAACGCCTATCCAAAACTCCGCTTCTCTAACTGGATTGGTGGCGACCGCGACGGACACCCTTTTGTCACCCCAGAAGTAACCAAGAGCACTCTCGCCGAACTTCACGAAAACGCTGTTTGTATGCACCAGCGACACCTTATCAAAGTCGCCGACAAACTCACATTAGCGCCTCCATTTACTAAAGTTCCTTCGCGTTTAAAAGAAGCTATCCAAACCTATATCAAGGAACTTGGAGATGCTGGAAGTAGAATCGCCCACCGTTACCGCGTCGAACCTTGGCAAACTTTCATTCGCCTTTTAGTCGAACGATTTGAACAAGGGAAATACGAGACCAGCGCCGAATATCTCTCCGATCTCAATCTTGCACACGAAAGCCTCTGCGAAGCGAAAGCTTCGATGACCGCACACGAGTGGATTTTTCCACTCATTCGGCTTGCTGAAATTTTCGGACTTCATCTCGCTTCGCTCGATGTTCGCAACAACTCGGAAGCCCACGATGCCGCCGCCGCCCAACTCTTCGCAAAAGTCGGGATTCCTGATGGCGAAAACTTCCCCACTTGGACCGAAGAAAAACGCTGCCAATTCCTTGTCGCAGAACTCTCGAACCCGAGACCATTTCTTACTCGCTACGAAGAAGCTGGCGATGATGCGGATAATATCCTCGCCTACTTCCGTCTCCTAGCGACCCACTTACGCAAGCGCGGGCCCGATTGCCTCGGGCAACTCATTATCAGTATGACGCGTTCCGTATCTGACATCCTTCTCGTACAGCTTCTCTGCCGCGAGGCCGGACTTGCCAAATTATATTCAAACGGAAAATGGCGCTCTCGCCTCCCGGTCAGTCCACTCTTCGAAACCGGCGAAGATCTAGCAGCAGCTAATACCATTCTAGCAGAATACCTGGCCATCATGGGGCCACATCCATCCGGAATACAGCCCGCCATGGTCGGCTATTCCGACTCCAACAAAGACGCAGGTGTATTCGCATCCCAATGGGGTATTTTTAAAGGCCAGGAAGCCATGACCGCCGCCTGTCAAGCAGAAGGCGTCGTCCCACAATTTTTTCACGGCCGCGGCGGCACCATTGGTCGCGGAGCAGGCCCCACTCGTTGGTTTCTGCGAGCCCTTCCTGATGGAGCCCTCGCTGGCCCGGTCCGCATCACTGAACAAGGCGAAGTCCTCCCACGAAAATACGGTCACGAGGGTAACGCTCATTTCCATCTCGAACTCCTTACCGCAGGTGTCACTCGTGTCGTTGGACTAAGAAACGAAAGAGCTAACCCTGTCGAACAGTGCCGCCAAAGTCTCGACGCCCTCTCGGCCGAATCAGACAAAGCTTATCGTAAACTGCTCGACGCCGATGACTTCATCAGCTTCTACCGTAGCGCTACTCCCATTGACGCTTTAGAAACCGGTGTCTTTGGATCCCGGCCCTCACGGCGCACTGGCAAGAAGGCTTCTCTCAAGGATCTCCGTGCTATCCCATGGGTTTTTTCTTGGACACAAGCCCGTTTCTACCTACCCGGCTGGTATGGTGTCGGTTCCGGTCTAGAAGCTATCGGCGAAGAATCCTACCAGAAGATCAAGGATAACCTCCCAAAGTTCGATTTCCTTCGCTATGTCTTCACCAACATTGAATCCTCTCTCGCCTCGGCAAATCCCGAGATGATGAAGCAATACGCCGAACTCTGCCCCGACGCAAATCTTCGAAAACGCCTTATTGACCAAATCCTCACTGAATACGAGAAGACGTCTAGATTAGTGCATAAACTTTTTGGCCGCGAATTTGATTCCCGCCGCCCGCGCATGGAAAAAACCCTCGCGGTCCGGGAGGGTCCATTAAAGGTCCTTCACGAGCAACAAATTTCCCTCATCAAACGTTGGCGCGAGGCCGGGAGCCCAATCGAAGCACAAGATGGCCGCTTCAATCGCGATTTTCTTGCCCTACAATTGACGATCAACGCAATATCATCAGGTCTCCGCGAAACCGGTTAATCATTCCCGAAACACCTTAAATAAAGAAAAGGTTCCGTCGGCATTTACTGTTCCAAAATGACTACCATCCCGCGAAAAAGAGAGCTGCAGGCATCCATGTTCATTATCAATAGTTTGTAGAATCTTGATTCCCTCCGATTCGCGGTCGACCACCCCTACCAAAAGACGAGACGCACCTTTATCACCCAGCTTCGTCTTCCAAATCTCCTCAAGGGTGGCTGAGTCGAAAACCCCCGCGTAGCCACCATCACAGACCATTGCGAAACGCTTTTTCTTAGGAGAAGTAGCCAAAGTGAAGACGTCTTCAAAAGCAGGCTTATCAGTGATGGTCTTAAAGCACTCACCTGTTGCGATATTCCATTGTTTGACACTCTTATCGTCCGCTCATGTAATGAGAGTTTTACCACCATTCACTATAATTGCAGTGTAGACATCCTTGGTGTGACCAGAAAACGTTCTTAGCTTTTTTCCCGTAGCGGTTTCCCTCAATACGGCCGTGTTTTTGCCATCAGTTCCAATAAAGCTTTTCTCATCAGGAAGAACGGCCAAGCGGTAGACCGTTCCGGAGTGAGCATACTTCTGCAAGACCTTTCCAGTCACTAGTTCAAATCGAAAAACATCATTTGAGCTGCTAGCCGCTAAAAACTCGTTTCCCTTTTTTAAGAATCGAATTCCCCACATATCGCCGCAGCCCGGCACCGTATATCGGTGCACCAACTTACACGATTTAATCTCCCAGAGACGAACGCATTGATCAAGGGAAGAACTCAGGGCATGGATACCATTGGGATGACAAATAACCTCCGAAACCGAACCGGCGTGCTGAAACGAAGCCACTCCGAATATCTCCACCTCTTTCACAATGACTGCTCCCAGCCAAGAAAAACTAAGGATCGAAATGCCAAGACACACAAACAAACTCCCATCGTTTGAATATCGTGAAAAACTCATTTGGACCAGCATTGATTACCAATTCAACTTCCTTGCCAAACTTGCTCTTGAGCTAAATCCCGTTATCTTGCCCGCATGAAGCACTTTGTTTTACTTTTGTTTATTTTAACTTCTTCTTTTGCCTCAGCAAAAGCCCCCGCAGATGAATACTTTAAGGTCGACACCATCGCTGGAGATTTTGTTGATGCCATGGAAATAGCGGTCACTCCAGATGGCCACGTATTCGTCATTCAACGCACTGGGGCAGTGAAACTGGTTAATCCGAAAGACGGCGAAGTTAAGGTGATCGCGACAATTCCAGTCGAGGTAAGAAAAAAAGAATTCGCGCGCGAATGTGGACTCCTAGGAATCACTCTTGATCCGAATTACAGAACGAATAAGTGGGTTTATCTCTACTATTCAGTGCAGGGAAAACCCGTTCATCATCTTGCTAGATTCACCCTCAAAGGAGGCCGACTTATTGCCGAGAAAACCTTACTAGAAGTTCCGCACGATCGCGAAAACTCAACATGCCACGAAGGTGGATCTCTTGCTTTTGGACCCGACGGTTGCCTCTATCTCTCCACTGGAGACAATACCTGCCCATTTCAATCAAATGGCTCCGCTCCAATCGACGAGGGCAAAAATCGCAAGTGGTATGACGCTCAACGTACTTCCGCTAACACAAATGACCTCCGGGGGAAAATCCTTCGTATCCGCCCCACCAACAATGGCGGCTATACCATTCCAAAAGGTAACCTTTTCCCGAAAGGCACCGCCAAGACTCGTCCGGAAATCTACGTCATGGGATGCCGTAACCCCTATCGAATTTCAATCGACCATAAAACGAACTATCTCTACTGGGGAAAGGTGGGACCTGATGCCGGTAACGATTCAAACCGAGGACCACGCGGCTATGATGAAATCAATCAAGCTCGCGAAGCTGGAAATTTTGGTTGGCCCTATTTTAGTGCTAACAACAAAGCCTACACCGACTATGACTTCTCAGAAAAAAAGACAGGGGGGAAATTTAATTTTGAGAACCCAATCAACACCTCAATCAACAACACTGGACTAACCGAACTCCCTCCAGCTCAGCCAGCCTTCTGGCACTACCCCAGAGCATCTGCTTGTGCTGGACCAGTGTTTTACTCTGATCTCTTCCCCAAGGATCAAGGGGGGCTCCCAGAGCAACTTGACGGCTGCCTCATAGCCTACGACTGGACCACCACTCGGATTCGGTTAATTAAACTTGATGACAAAGGAAACATTGAGTGGAACGAACCATGGCTCGGAAAATATCGGTTTGTTCACCCCGGCGACATGGCCATGGGCCCCAAAGGTGAGCTCTTCATTCTTGAGTACGGATCAGCCTGGTATGACGGCAAGGATGGTAAACTCAAACGAGTGACATACTCTAAAACACCTCAAGCCATCGCAGTTTCACCCTCCGACCCCCGAATGAAGGGCCTTCCAAAGGATCACCCTGGCACCAAGCTCATTGCCGAGACCACCTGTCTTGCCTGCCATAACACCACTCAAAAATCGATCGGACCTACCTACCGCGACGTCGCAGGGAAATATGCCAAAGATCCGAATTCTATCGAGATGTTAGCGAACAAGGTGATAAAAGGAGGAGTTGGTGTTTGGGGTGAGCAACCCATGCCTCCCCATCCCCAACACAATATTGAAGAGACCCGGCAAATGGTTGAAGCCATTCTTAGAGTCCGAAAAAAATGACCATAATTTATCAGGACCAGCACATCGTGGTGGTCGATAAGCCCAGCGGATTTCTCTCAGTTCCTGGACGAGGGATTGAGAAAATAGATTCGGTCGCTCACCGAATTAGCATCAATATTCCCGGATGCATTAATCAACCCGCAGTCCATCGACTTGACATGGACACCTCGGGATTACTTGTTCTGGCTCTCACTAAAGAAGCTCATCGAAATCTCTCGAAACAATTTCAGGATAGACTCCCTGAAAAAGAATACACTGCCCTCCTAGATGGGATACTCTCTGAAGAACTTGGAAACAGGGGGACAATCACCCTTCCCTTCCGGCTTGATGTAGAGAATCGCCCTTACCAAATCCATGATGAAATTCACGGGAAAATGGGAACTTCTAACTGGCGCCGTATCTCTGTTGAAAATGGAATAACGCGAATACATTTCCAGCCGATCACGGGCAGAACCCACCAACTTCGAATACACTCGGCCCATCCGAAAGGCCTCGGGCTTCCAATTCTTGACGATCCTCTTTACGGCAACGGCCAAGACCCCGGAAAAATGAAGCTCCACGCTACCAAGCTCTCGATTGACCACCCAGACACGGGAGAGCGACTCACCTTCACTTCACCCGCTCCATTTTAAATCGATGACCCAGCCCATTCAGGAACTGTTTGTAACAAATCACTGATATTTTCTTTCGAGCCCGTATTACCTTGTGCCTTAGTGAACCAGCTTAAGAAATTTTCTCTCCGCCTTGTTGGCAACCATCGCAAAGATTTGATCACCAGCCTCAAGTGTGTCATCGGCCCCAGGAACAATAGCCTGTAAGCCTTTGAGTAACCCAACCAAGACGCAACCATCGGGCCACTTAAGATCTGCCACTGTTTTCCCATCTACCTTTGACCCTTCTGCAACATGGGTCTGGAGAACGATGCCCTTCCCAAGTTTACGCACAACATGGAATTTTTCTGTCGTGACATAACGCGAAATCTCTTTTCTCGAAGCCTCTCGCGGACTCACCGCTGCGACAATCCCAAAGTGTCGTCCAGAAAAGCTAATTGCTTTCGCGTAGTCAGCGCGGTGGATCAAGGTCAGACAGTTCTTAGCTCCAAGATTATGAGCCTGTAAACAGGTCATTACATTATCCTCATCACTGCCACTGGTCGCTACGAAAAAATCAGCTTCCCCAACCTGTTCTTCCTCTAACTCTGCGACCGATGTCGCATCTGCATTGATCACGGTTGTGCTTGAGAGACGGTCGGTAAGCTCCCGAGCAATTTCAGGATCACGCTCAAAAATACGGACCCGGCAATTCCAACTCTCCAACATCTGAGCAAGTGAAAATCCATATTCCCCTCCTCCAAAAATAACGACCCTAGGTCCATCCTTAAGGTGGATTTCTTCCTGTAATCGCCCAACAAGCTGGCGCAATTTGTGAGGTGCTCCGAATACCGTCACAATATCCCCTCCCTCCAAAACGGTATCGGCATTGGCAACTTCGTGGGAATTATCCCGACTCACCAATGCGACTCTCGTATTCGTAGGAAACTTGAGCGACTTCAATGGCTCACCAATGACCTCGCTCTTGGAGCTTACTCGAACTTGCTGTAACTCAATTCGTCCGCGCGCGATCTCTTCGACTACCAATGAATCAGGATTTCGAATAAATTTGGCTAACTCAACCGCAGCCAACCTCTCGGAACTGAAAATATGATCAATCCCAAAATGGCCCCGAAAATCAAACAGCCACTCCTCGCGCTGCGAGCCCGGATGCACCCGACTGATCACCCGATCTACCCC
>MDTC01134245.1_pt1 | contig 24903 bp, 23 predicted proteins | sample 811181 | NCBI WGS metagenome assembly MDTC01 (sample SAMN05326644, study PRJNA326480) | marine metagenome | isolation source: seawater | place: Pacific Ocean: North | collected 2011
AACATATTTGCGTGTGTTCCATCACCATCACTGGCATCAATTGATATAGGAAGACATAATACCTTACCAGCTTTCATACAACGTATGATATCATTGGCTATTTCTTTCGCATTCCTTTTAAGATTCTCTACCGGGTCAAATATAGCATCACCCTTCTTTTTTCCAAACCCCCCAGTCTTTGCTTGTGTTACACCTTGTTTTACATCTCTTAATGTCTCTAAACTTGGAGCACAATCATTCTCATTTAATGATAATATATAAGCATACATTAATAGTGATGAATGATAAACAGATGTCCAAGGAAAGAATATAGGTGAAGCATTGGCTACAAGATTATCATATATTTCTTTCACAGTTGTATCATTCACCTCACCTATTTGTTTTTTAGATAATAAAGCACCAGTCTTCAAGTCACTAACTTCAACATAATTACCTTTTTTCTTACCATACATCCCAGCTATATCACTAGTTATATCACCATACTTAACCTTCTTCTGTTCTTTCTTTACTTCCTTCTTTCCACCATATGCTTTTGTAATATCACCAATATCAGTAGATTCTAATTTTTTAGGTTTCTTAACACCAACAACCTTCACATTTTTTGGGTCAAACCTTGGTTTTCCAACCTTCTCCTTACCTCTAACCTCATCTTCTTTTTTCATAGGTTTAGGTTTAGGTTTAGGTTTTGGTACTTGTTTGGGTTTGGGCTGTTCTTTCTTTGCCTTCTTCAATCCAGCCTTGAACTCTTTTACACCTTCCTTCTTGGCAAGTTTCCGTTCTTTTTCTTTTTCCAAATTTTGTTTTTGTAATTTTTCTTTCCTCTTTTTCTCCATCTCTTTTTTTTGTGCTTCTGTCTTTACAGCAGGTTTTGGTGCGTCATCCATTGTGATTCTTGGTTTAAGATTTTTCATCCCAAGTGTTAACATCTGTTTTTTATGATTCACATTGTATCCAGCTTTATTAATTAATTTAATTATATCTGGTTGTGTAGCCTTAGGTGGTATTTTAATTGTATATAACTTATTGTGAGCCCTCACCAGTTTACGTAATTCAGCTGTTGTCAATTGACCTTTCAACTCTCCGGTTTTGTATGGCATTATTTATATTAAGAGTATATATTATATTTTTTATAAGCACAACATAAAAAAGAATATTGTTTTTTAATTCTCTTTCTAAATTTGGGTGTCTTCCTTGTTATTGTATTACATTCATATAATCTTATTGTAATGAATCGGCTGAACCGGATTTTTTTCATAATTAAAATATTGTATATAATATAAATATGCCAAAGAATAATACAATTATTCATAAAACATTTAGTAAAAAAGATTTGTTAAGGATTATTGATGACTTCCAAATTTTAATTGGAGTTGGTGAACAACATACAAAATCAGTGGTTGCTAATACATTATGGGACATATTAGTGAAGATGGAATATCTATATTGTCCACCAGATAATAAATATTTAGTAAAGAATATTTTAGAATTAAGACAATTTCTTAAAGAACCTAACCCAAGAAAACCATTCTCTGTTAAAGAAAGAGATAGACATATTTTAATTGCTAAAAAAATAAATCAATATTGTGAATTAGGTTTTAGTTTACCACAATCAGTATATACCGATATACAACATTTATATAATGATGCTGATAAAATATCACCCTATGGTGATGTTCCAATTGTAAGGAAAACTTTAAGAAAATTAATGAATGACCCAAAAAAATTATATAATGTTAAGCCAGTGATTTCACCACATATACAACACGACTTGGATGTAAAAAAATCATTACAAAAAAAACATTGTATAATGAAATGCCATATTTCTCACGGCAAATTTGTAATTAAGTTTGATTAGAGATATTTTTTTCTATCTATAAGTATATGAACCCACAATATTTAAAAGATTTAGAATTAGGAATAAAAAGTGAAGATAGTGCTACACCATCACTTGAAAAAATATTTGGTGAGCTATGGAACACTGGAAAAGACCTTGGACAGAAATGGGCTAAATATGATTATAGGTCAAAGAAGTATCCTTGGAAAATTGAATTGAAAACTAGAAGATGTGATTTTGGTGATTATCCAGATTTACAGTTTGAATTAGGAAAAATTAAAGAAGGTATTGATTTTATTAAGAATAATGAAGGTGGTAGATGTTTTTTCATATGGAGATGTATTGGTAAATTTGGAAATCAATGGGGTGAAGAAAGATTCTATTACTGGGAACTTAATGAAGATGAATGGTTTAAAGGAATGGGTGGCAGGATGGACAGAGGACAAGATGAATGGAAAATGTTATGTAAAGTAAATATTGAACATATTAAGCCTCTTTTTTCACATATACCGATTTTATAGTATCTATATCTGTTCCCATTTGATTTTCTAATTTCTTTTCTTTTTCTGTTACATCACTTAATAAATCACTAGCAACAATTTTACGTATCATTGTAGTGCTGATACTTTTATCTAAATATTTTTTTGATGTCTTTATCAATAATTGTGATAACGCATTTCTTGATAGAGGAAATAATACATTACTTGTTCCGTTCTTTCTAATATACATTCTAATTATCTTTTCAAGGTCTTTTGGTATATTAATAATTTTCTCCTTATACTTCTTACTGGTCTTGTAATCATTCATTATAAACTTCATTGCCGTCTTCTCAATGACCAAATAATTATTTTCTTCTTTCTCTTTCTCTGTCAATTTATTGTATTCTTTTTTTGATATCTTGATGAGGTTACTTAAATCATTACGCATTGGGATTCTTACAAGTATTTCCAGTATAACATAAGCTTGTAATAATTTATATTCTTGGGCTGATAATTTATCCTTCTTTTTTAGTTTTGGCAAATTTAAATCATTTTTAATAGTACTAATCATTCCCTTCAATTCTTCCAATGATATAAAATTATTCTTCTGCTTGTCGCTGATTACACCGGATTGTTGATGTTCTAGGTATTTAGCATTTAATTCATCCCGGATTTCATTGTATTGTTCTACGACTTTCTTGTCTACCCCCTTTGACATTAAATATACTATAATAGAATTGAAATAATTTCTTTGAGTTGTGTAGTGTTTATCGTCTAATTTTTCTTTAACATTTTTTACATTGTTTAAGAACTTTAAATTATCGGTTTCAAAAATCTTCATCAATTTATTGAGATTTGCTGTATACATTTTAATAGTGGATTCTTTGGCATTGGGTCTGGCTTTTGAAATAATTTCGCTGATGTTTTCTGTTGGCATTTATTATAAGCTTAGATTATTTTTTTGGAAAATTGTAATAACTCTAAAACGGTGATTGGTAGATTTCACCATCCCGATTCTCCCAATGATTTTAAAATTTGATTTTTTATATTGAGGTAATACTTGGTCTAACCATATCAATATACCATCCTCCTTTAATACATTATAACATTCATTAAAAACTTTATTTCTTTTTACCATACAACAACCATAATGGTCACAATCTTCAATTGAATATGGAGGGTCTGCCAATATTAATTCATATGTATTATGAGGTATTATTTCACTAAAACTTTCAGCATCTAAACCGGTATTATAATCTACTTTATCATAATCTTCACTATCCGGTAATGAGCCACTAAATAAATGTAATGTTTTTTTTGGTACTAATGGGAATAATGAATATATGCGGTCTAAATATCCATATGGATAAGCACCATACAAATTTGATTTGGTTTGGTAATTATTACCCATTACCCATATACCTTCAATACAATCTCTATTAATAATTAATTTTGAATAATAAGGAAATGTAGTATGGTAATTATCAACTCTTTCTTGAAGATTCATTTATATATAATGTTATATTTTATTTTTGAGAATAAATCTAAATTGGCAAAAACCATTTATATAATGTGCCAATTTAGATTGATTAAAAAATGATAAAAAAAAGGTTTGTGCCATTTTTGTTTATGACCAGAAAACTTCTAACTGTCCATCCTTCATTGTAGCGTAACGTAGCTGTTCCGTCCACGATGTGAGAATATATGTGCCATCTGCGAGTCCACCTCTGGTGCGTTCACCATCTTGGGTGTTCATTGTAATTTCAATACCTTTACTTCCTACACGCTCTCCACGGTTGAGCCTCCATCCTTGCCAAAACTGTGACGCTTTCATTTGGTCTTGGGTTCTTCCATCATAATGAACAGTAGCACCATCCCCAGTAGCAGGTAGTAATCGTCCACCATTTGAATATAATTCACGTGGAACATACAGCTGTTTCTTTTCAGCATCTCTTAAATTGTGATAATGTCTAGCACCATTCTTAACATTGATGGGGTATAAATAGAACTCATTGTAAAACAAATTTGATTCTAATTCACCAACATTATCTTTTGCTCCATCTTTCTCCATACCTCTTGCTTGGAAAGTATTAAATATAGCCCTATCATCAATACCGGTAACCGTCTTGGGTCTAAATCCAGCATAGGCACGTGTTACAATTCTACCAGCACCACCAATCTGTCTTGTAATCTGTGTAGAGTTATCAGTGCCATCATCAGCCGATGTAATCAACTGGCGATTGACAACATAATCAAAGTACTGGAAGGTTAGGTTCTTGTTCCTTGATGCCCAAGCCTCCATTTGACCCGGGTAGAAGATGTGGTCACTAATGAACTCACAAGTATTCTGGTCAATAGTGAATGAAGCACCAGTAGAGGCTTCATCCTCCTTGGAGAGAACCATTCTGTCAGTAGAGGCTATATCGGTGAAATATAATTCAATCTGGACACGGTCACTACCCATCATAAATAAAGGTAACTGATTACCCGATTTAAGGAATGGGAAAAGCTCATAGATTCTAACAGAGAACGTGGGGCTTAATCCACTTCTTTCAGCTTCCGCAGAGACTACGGTGAAATTGCGAGGCGTTAAACCTTCACTGTAATCACCATTGCTATCAACTTTCTCACCACCATATTCCTTACCATTTTGAAGAACCATCTTACTGGCTTCTGTATTGAACTCATAGAGTTTGGTGGCATCAGTTGGTAGTGTATAGAATCCATCCCAATTTACACATCTACCACATACATACTGGTCTCTTTCTTGCTGGGTTGTATTGTCAATGAACGTTGATTTGAGAGTATCAAAATATGAAAAATCATCCATATCACAGATGACACGTCCAGATGAAGTTTTGAGAACTGCTCTCTGGATTAAGGAATGAACACCAATATTAATGGGGAACTGGGCACGTTTGATACCCCCGGGTGCTGTTACGCCAAGTGAAATAGATGAAGTTGGGGAAAGGAATCCCTTGGGTTCTAGTTCAAAACGGCAAAATGAATTGTCATTTGAAAATACAACCGGTCTTAAAACATCGGTTTCTACCTCTTGGGCAGTAGAAGTTGGAATAGCCTTTAAATTTATTAAATCTGGTTGGGCGGAACGGTCAACGCCTTTTGGTTGTTCTGGTACCATTGGGTCAGTAGTAACATCATCGCTCATTATTTATATTATTATTAATATATAATAATATCTTCAAGAAAAACATCAAAAAAGGAAAAATTAAAATTTACTGGATAACTTGTAATCCATTCTGGTTAAAGACAACATTCACTTCACTATTGACAAAAAGGAAAACGGAGTTGGGTGAGTTGGTAGTTAAATCTAAATCAAGATTCATACCAAACTGTGAACCAAGATTGTCAAAAGCAATACCACTTCCACCAAGGGAATCATATTTAATTCCTAGACCATAGGCATATCCACCATTGGGAACTTTGGTGTAATTCACTTGATTTTTAGAACTGGCTGGGTCACCAGCATCAGTTTCATTGACAAAAATTACATCTCTGTTAGTAGTTACATCACCAACTTGGAGAGAATCATTACCACTGAAATCAGCAATGGCAGAAATGTAATCCTTAATTACAACCGGGTCTACCAAGACAGTATTAGGACTGTCACGGACATTAGTATTAACTTCAAACTGTTTAGGATATAAAGCACCTCCCTTTGTCCACATTAATTTACGTACATTTGCGATAGAACCATCAGCATTACTTGGATATAATGTAGCATATCCATTTTCACCATAATTATTAAGGAAATTTGATGGAATGAAGGATGCGAATACCGAACGGACTTTACTTAAACCAAGATTGAATACAACATTAGCAGAAGTGGAGTTGATGGTATCATAATAACTAGATATGGTCTGGTAGGTGAAACCAGAAGATGATTTCTTCATCAATCTAGATAATTCATCCGGTTGATAATCACGGACTTCACAAACAATCTTTAAATCATCAAACTCATACCACGCTGTTCCAATAGTATCAGTTTTACCGGTAGATGAGAAGAGGGCTTGTGAGTCACTTGCGAGGGCTAAAACAATTTCTAATCCACCCAACATATTTTGACTTAATGGAATATCTTGTGTTCCGTTAAAGAGACCACAAGGGAGTGGGAGGCAGAACTCACTACCTACGGTGGCATCGTTGTGGACAACAGAATCTTGAAACAATTTAAAATTTGGTTCTTGAAGGGCTGACTGCGACCAGTGAGTAATAGCATCATCTGTACTGGTGGCATTGGGTAAGAAGTTAGCAAGGAAGTGTCCATAGTGGCGGATATTTTCTATGGTCTGCTGGTGCTTAATTGACCGGGTGGTAAGGGACTGGAATGTAGAATATACACCAAGGCGTTCATCACTGGTGAGGACACCACTGGCAACAGTTTTGGCATCGTCCATATAATATTTAACACTTCCTTGGATTCTTACAGAATTAGGAATAAGGGTAGAATTAATTGCTGGGAGCTGGAAGATAAGATTGGCTACACCATTGTGGAAACTCATTTTACCATCACTTGTTTTATTGGAAACTGGAATCTCTAAATATCTGTTTGACATCTCTTTTTATATTAATATTAATATTAAAATTTAGAATTATTTGGTTCAAAAAGTTCAAGATTCTTTTGGTTCTTCAACCGGTTTTTGTTCTTTTAATTCTTTCTCAACTTGAACAAATATATTTTTGAGTAATTTAGCATTTGCCTTACCCACTAACTTTGGGTCACCAACTTTATAATCCGGATGATTTTTCCATTTTTGCTGAACTCTCTCATCTTTCATTGTTAACATTCTTCCCATTTTATAATTTTAGTTACAAAAAAATAATATAATAATTATTATAAAAAAGGATGGCATTAGTTGTAACAGCAAATGAAATAGATAGACAAACCGGTGTTGATGAAGATGGAGTATCGCAAAAACCCTATCAATATAGGAACTACTTGAAGGAAACCATAACTATACCAGAAGACAGTGAGGTCGCAGTTCAATCTGTAAAGTTTTCAAGAGATGAAACAGCAACTGTAAGAGATGGTGATAAATGGTACCAAATGTATAATATTAATTTAGAAAATCTTGATGATGGGAGAACCTCCAAGGATACAACCGGTTATCCTATTGTATGTCAATTGGCAAACCCCGGTGAGATATCAAATTTACCCATTACAGAAGTTGCGGAAAGAATTACAACTCAACAGAGAAGAGGTTTCCCTCACCCAGATGTTATGTATAAAGTTGTTGATGATGATAAAACACCAATTACAAAATTAGAATATGGAAGTGGAGTAACACAAGCTTGGGATGGATTCAGTATACGCCAAACAAATTATGCCTCAGCATTGGGACTTGATACCAAAGATAAATTAATTAATTATACCAAATTATATAAAGATGAAGACGCATCATTAACCTATGACGCACCCTCACAAACTTTTATAGCTCCAACAATTGCTTCCCAACCCAAATTTGATAATATTGGACAAATAACAGATTTACCTATATCACATTATAAAGGACATATCCGCTTTGACCTTGCTGGTATCCAAACAGATGAATCTGCCCAAGAAGATACAACTGAATGTAATTGTGCTATGGGATTATGTCGTGCCTTTGATAGAAGCCCAACAGATATGCCAGAAAATGACATCCAACCAGATTACTTTCAACCGGATGATTTAGATGGTGTTGATGGTGGTATTTTATCCCCCGATGATGAAGGTTCTATACAATATTTTGATTTTGGATTTAGAATTGAGCCAGAGGGTTCAAACATTAATTCACTCCGTAGATTGAAGGTTGTATGTGCTTGTAGTAATGGTGATGCTGATGATTGGGCTGGTAAGACAGTAATGAAACAAATTAAATATTGGGATTGGACAGATAGTTATATGGGAACAAGTAAATTTAGTGAACAATATGATATAGACAATAATACATTAGGTATTAATCAATTGATGATTAGGATTGATGGTGAACAAGTCCTTTTCTATTATCACACTGGTGTTTTATCAACCAGTGCCAATCCATTAAGTGATAGTGGATGGGTATTATTTTGTGGTTATCAAATGGACGGAGGAAACTACTGGAAAACGGATGGGAGTAATAATGAAAATATACCACCTCCTATTAAACAAACACAATGGATGATGTATCCCCAAGTATACATCAGTGACCAAAAGATAGATAGGTCTGGAAAAGGTGGGTCACCAGATGAAAATGGAAAATTACAAATAACCGGTTACAGTGGTAGGGATGCGACTGACCACGAATATTTTGCCCCAAGAAATGATTGGTGGGCAAGGTCTGTTCTTGATACAAGGAATGGTTCTGGACTTGAAAGTCAAGATAATTGTGCTGAGGTAGATACTAGGGAGAAGTTTTCTAATCCTTGGAGAGAGCCAAAAACATTGTATACTCAACTAGCTTCTACTACTAACCGACAAATGAATGGATTTTGTTGGGCATTAACGTTAACACCAGACGCAGATGAATATTATGTAGAGGCAAAGGATAGTAATGTTGATGAACTATTTGGATTCACAGATGTAAGAATATTACAGCCATCAGCAGTTGGTGGAGCATTTGATACCACACACGGTTGGATGTATGATAGTTTACACGTACCGGAATTAATGAGTGATTCATCATTATTTATTAGATTAGATAATTTCACACAAAAGATTCTTAATGGTGCTGTTGAAAGACCAAGTAAAATTTTATATCATATCCCAAGATTTGATTCTTCAAATAGGTCACACGGTGATGGATTATATTTTGAACCACACGAGAGAGTCTATGTAAAACTTAATAACCCAAGACCAATTACAATTAATGAGTTTGATTTAACAATATGTAATGTAGGTGAGATACTTGCCACTGACCTTAAAGGACAAACGATTATCATATTACATTTTAGAGAAAACCAAACCGGTGGGAGACAAAGTAAGTTCTTGGCAAAAGAAAAGGATGAAGGAGTATTTAGCTTTTAATAAAACTATTTTTTAATTTATTTAAACTTTTTTAACAAATTAATAGAAAATTATAATAATCTATTAATATATAAAATGGACAAAATGCCAATAGTTGAAGATTATGAAGAAGAAATTGTAGAAGAACAACAACCGGTTGAAGAAAATGTTGATGAAGAAACCGGTGAAGACAATCCAAATTTTGTTTATGATGAACAAGAAAGATTAAATGCGGAATTAGTTATAGAAGAACCCAAGGCAAGATTATCTAAAAAGGAAATATTTGATATACCGGATGATATACCAGAAACTCCTAAACCTAAAAAAGAAAGGAAGAAGAGACCACCTATGAGTGATGCTCATAAAGAGAAGTTAAAACAAGCTAGGGAGAAAGCATTAGAAACTAGAAGAAAGAATGCGAGGGAAAAGAAAGAGATGAAAGAATTGGAAAAACAAGCCAAACAAAAGAAAAAAGCAGATTTACAGAAATATGTAAACGATGGAGCAGATGGAGAAAAAGGTACTGGCAAATTTACACCACCCCCCCAACCAACAGTTGACGTTGAGAAAGCTGTATTAGATGGTATAATGAAATATGAAGCATTAAGAAAACAAAGGAAATCTAAGAAGAAAGAAGAACAAGCTGTCCAACAAGAAGAGGATAAAGTAAAACAACAACTCAATAATGCTTTACAACAAAATACACCGGTATATTATGGACAACAAGGATACTTTGATAATTGCTTTTAATTTCTACACGTATTGATATGGAATAATCTAAATTGGCATAAACCTCTAATATTGAGTGCCATTTTGGATTAATTTTTATATTTAATAAAAAAGAAAAAATAAAAATGAAGGTTTGTCCCAATTCCGGATATTTTTTTCTATGCTATAATAAATGCCAGAAGTTAAAGTAAATATTGATATCAAAAAATATCAAATTTTAAATAAAGAATCAAATGAAAAAAAACCGGTTGAATATCCAAGTATTGAATATATAAACCCAGAATATATTACAGAAGGAATTATAGATGAGTTCTTAATGGAACAAAATGATTATATTGATTTATTTCTTAACTAAATGTTTTTTATCTATTTTATAGGCTTTTGATTTTGGATTTATTGAAGCATATACCCTTGCCATTGCCCATTGCTCTTTTGATTTTACTTGTGGTCTTACAGAACTAGGATTTGTTTTATAAGCACCAATACCTTTATTATATATTGTTTTTAATCCGGATAATTTATAACCGGTTGTTTTACTAATGTCTTTTAAAGAATGTGATGTAGATAATGGTTTAAATCCATATTTTCTGTTGTAATCTTGTTTGTATGTCATTTATAATAATATAATATATTTAAAATTTATCCCATATATTTTCCATCTTTTCCTTTCTTACCTTTCTTGCCTTTCTTTTCTTTATCAGCACAGTCTTTACATTTGTGACCTTTCATATCTTTATCTTTCATTATAGAACCGTCTGGCATTCTATGAGAACCCTTGGGGACTTTCTTTTTATCTGGCATATCTTTTTTAAGACGTTTACCAATTACTAACATTAAATCATTACCTTTTATTTTTTTCATACGGTATGTCTTTTGGTTAAAAGAACCGGGTGGAAGTTGCCTATATCTCCGCAAATTTTCCGTAATGTCAACCTTCTTCACTTTATATCCATTATCTACCAACCACTTTTCAGCTTGTTTTTTGGTATATTTTTTTTTGTTAAATAGTACTGATTGTGTTTCCATTTTTATTTTATATTATAAATAATATATTTATTAATAATATAAATGAGTAAAAAAGTTCCCAAGGTTTTAAAAGTAAATGATGCTCTGGAAACCAATAAATATAAACCGGTTCACGAGAATCTCCCCCAGCCTCAATTTCTGTGCCTATGTATTGGGTCGGTGCGTAGCGGTAAGACAAATTATTTAATCAATGCTTTAAGAAATAGTGATGACTTCTATGGTGATGATTTCTGGGATTATTATAAAATCATATCAAACACAATCAACAACGATACCAAAGGAAAATATTTTAAAGATGCTTTCCACGATGTGGAAGACCATTATACAGATGCTATGATACAAGAACTGATAGCATCACAGAAGAAATATGATAGGGAAGATATGCCAACGATGTGTATTTTACTTGATGATATCCTCTCACGTGATTTCAAAAAAACCAATGATATAAGCTTCTTATGTTCAAAATTTAGACACTATGAAATGTCAATATTTTTAACAACACAATCATTCCGTAGTGTATCCACTATCATTAGGAACAACGCAACAAATGTACTGATTTTTAGACAGAACAATCAAAAAGAGTTGGAGAAGATAAAAGAGGAATATAGTGAATTGTGCGGTAGTGAGGAAAGGTTTATGGAGTATTATAATCTTGCCCACGATAGACCATACTCATTTTTATATATAGATGGTCAATCCAATCCAGCCAAGTTCTACCGTAGACACGAAACTCTTTTAGGTGTTGGAAATAATAAGGTTGTTCAAGAGACCCCAAAACAAATGGAGGGTGATATATTTTCACAAGCCAAAGTTAAAGAAGAGAAGGAACTAAAAATGGATAAGCCCAAGAAAGATGATGAGGTTGATGGATTATATTTTGGTTAATTTTTGATTAAAATTTAAAATAATAATTATATCTTTTATAATATAAAATGCCGATAGACCCTTTTGGATATGATAACACCGTTGGACAAATTAATAATTTAACCCAGAGAAATCAAGACCTAGCGTCTGGTGTTCAAGATTGGAATAACAAGATACAGCAAGAATATAATTCAGCCAAGGATAGTGAATCACTACAAGATGATGCTTCATATACAAAAGATTTAGTTGGAAATATTATGGGAGCAAGTGGACTTAATTCAGCTTATAAAAATAGAAAAGCAACATTGGTTAATGACGCTAAAAAAAGATTGGCAGAACTAACCCCACCCGCAGATGAACAACCTGCTGGTGCTGGTGATTTTGAATTAGAAGATATGGGTGGAGTTGATTTATCTGCTCCATCAATACAATTATCTGGTGGATTAGATGATGCTGGATATGGTGGTGCTATACACCCCACTGCTGAATTACCCCCAGCAAATACCACACCAGTTCAACCATCAGCAGATGATACAGATGTTACACACGGATATGAAAATGGTGGCACAGCTGATTTAAATTTGGAAGATAGTGATGAAGTAAAAGGTTTAAAAGCAACAATTGGTGTAGAGAATGATGACCCTACACTTTTAGGTACAGCATTAGGTAAAATTAGTGGGGGTTTATTAGGTGAGAGTGAGGCAGAAACATTGGGTAAAGTTGGTGGTGCTGTAACAAATGGCACTATTGGTGGTGTTGATTTAATTGATGGATTAGATAATCTTGCTCATAATAAATCATTCTTTGGTAAAGATACAAGTGGAACTGATGAAGCTTCTAAAACATTACAGATGGTTGCTGGTGCTAGTGATGTAGTTGGATTAATACCCGGTCTTGAATGGGTTGCTGGTTTAGGTAATATTGCTGGACTTGTAGGTGGTGTGGCTGGAATGTTCGGTGACCATACAAAGAATATTCAACACGATGCCAATGTTGAGGCAATACAAGGACAAAAGAAATCAACACCATCACAAGTCAGTGAGGGAGGTGAAATTGCCAGTGTAAGTCAGTCAGCATTAGCCTATTAATGGCAGAAACCTTTTTTATCATTTTTTTATAAATCAAAATTGGCATCTTATATAAATGGTTTATGCCATTTTAGATTAATTTAAATTTGCGGATTTTTTAAAAATATTTTTTTCTAACTATAAGTATAATGAACACATACAAATATACTGATGAGAATATTAAGAAGATTATTGAACAACACAAACGTAAAAGAGAAAGGGAACAAACTAATTATCATCAAAATTTAAAGCACAATCAAGAATGGAGAAAAAAGAATTGTGAGAAATCAAGACAACATTATCAAGAAAATAAAGAACATTACAAAAATAAATATTTAAATAATAAAGAATATATTAAGATTAAGAATCTATACCGGTATTATTTAAGAGAAAATAAAGTCAATGATTTTAAGATGAAGTTTCCACAAAAATATGAATACTTACAAAATCAAGGATATATTAAGATTGATGATACACCAGAACCTAAGCAAATAAATGAATGGTTCATCCCCAAAGAATGTGAAGAAAATGTTGGGGGCTTGGAATAAAATTTGCGAGAAAATTAAATTATTTTTTTGAAATATTTAAGTACATCCTTTTTTAAGAAAAAATTGCGTTCAATTTCTCAATTTTTTTTTCTATACTTATAATAAAAATGACAAAGTTTAAGTGCGATGAAAAATATGTTAACTCCTCCACAAAAAAATCTTCTGTATTAGATATTATGAATGGTAAGGTTTTTACCACTATGAAATTGGTTGATGCTAGAAAAGAACCCACCAATGAATATTTAAGGGATAAGAAAACCAAAAGGTATATTAACAAATGCCAATGGCAATCTAAAACATTAAGTCAGTTGTTTGAAAATCAAATGAAAGAAACCCGAGCCATTCTAACCGGTAAAATTAATAATGTTATAGTTGTTGATTTGGATTTATATAAAGTAAATAAAGAAGATTCCAAATTTATAAAAGATTTTGGTGAAGATTATATTAAAAGATTTAATACATTAACATTTAAAACCGGTAATGGTGGTGAACATTTATTATTTAATTACACACCAACCATCAAGACTTCTGCTAATGATACACACCATATTGATATAAGAAGTGATGGAGCATATATTGTAGCACCCGGTAGTGTTATTGATAGGTCACATTATAATAAAGAAATTAAAAAGAATAAAAGAGGCTATTACACAATTGCGAATGATACAGATATTAAAGATATCCCAGCCGAGTTGGAGGTATGGTTATCTATGAATCTATCCAGAAGTAAAAAAATTAAATCAAAAAAATTAAGAAAAAACTCAAAAAATGAACCAACATCTATTGAGCCATATGAACAAGATGAAATTGATTTAACTGAATATTCATATACTTGGACAGATGAAATATTAATTAAAATTTTAAATGGATTGCCAGATGAATATTTTACTGATAATGTTTCTTGGTATGTATTCACAACAGCAATGAAAACATTAGGTAAAAAAGAATTGTGGGATAAGTACTCACAAGAAAAAGGTGGTGACAAATATAACAAGGAAGAAAATGAAACAAGATTTTGGGACAATGCCCAGCATAAGACATATATGTGTCTTGAAAATATGTTGGATAATAGTTCTTTCGTGGATGATGCGAAAGTATTTTTGGCATACTTTAAATTGAAGATGACAGATAATCATAATATTAAACCGGATGTGGTAATGAATGAAAGATACATAGATGTAAATAATGATGGTAACTTTATGGATACAGTATGTGATAGAAGATTCAATTTGGTTAAGGCTGATACCGGTTGTGGTAAGACAACAGCCTTTAAAAATTACATCAAAAAAACAAATAAACGATTTATATCTATTGTATCAAGAGTATCATTAGGTAAAGACCAATGGAAAACTTGGACTGATGCTGGTATTGAATGTCATTGGCACGAGGATGTTGAGGATGAATGGTATAGAATAGAAGGTGAGAATATTGTTGTGACTATTGATAGTGTAATGAAGATGGGACATTGGGACAGTTTTGATGATTATGTTATTTATCTAGATGAATACAATTCATTGATTGAATATTTTGTTGATTGTCCAAATTTATGCTCCAAGAGAACTGTGGTATGGAAATATATGAATAAGATTGTAGAACAAGGTGATAAGATTATAATGACTGATGCTGATATAAGTGATGATTCATTTAAATATATTGCCAGTATGGGTGAATCATATGAGATAAAATATATTGACAATAAATATTTAAATAATCAAGATAATGAAGCTACTGAATTATTTTCATATGAATCACTCATTGAAACCATTTCCCAGCAAGACAAGGCAATGATATGTTTGGATAGTAAAAATTGTGGTGAAAAATTATGTAGTGATATGAAGGAAAAATATGATATTGATATTAAATATTATTCTAGTGATACAACAGAACATATTGATTTAGATGCTCACAAATTTGTTGCTTTCTCACCAAAGGTTGTATATGGTCTGGATAGCTTAATGGAGAGACCGGTATTTTGTTATTATAAATGCCAAACTATATCCCCAGTTGCTATGGTTCAGCAGATAAATAGAAATAGAAATATTACACATCTATATTATCTTTTTGAAAGTAAATCTTGGAAGGCTTATAAATATGATACAATCCAAGATGTAAAGGATGAAATAACAGATGGAACTAAATTGGTCAAGGAACATTTTGAAATATTATGTGATGCTGAGGAATGTGAATTATATAATGATTTATTAGCATCATTTAGATATACACTAGATTGTTACAATACAAATAAGTTTGCGTGGTGGGAATATTTAATACAAAAAAGAGGATTCAAGATTACAAATTTTATGGATTTCAATTCACAATCAGTACAAAAATCTGGTGGCTTCTTAACTAAATTGCGTGGTGAAATGTTAACCAAAAAAGGTATTGAAATATTAGAACACTGGGATAAGGTAGTAGATGAATATAATCTTTTTGAAAAATGTTCATTGATGGAAAAAGAAAATAATTATATGAAAATTATTAGGGAATTAGATTGTGGTAAAGAACCGGAAATTGATTTTGATAAATACGATATTGATGAATTGAAACAAGGTTACCAATGGACTGGCTTTGGTTTTAATGGTATGCCAGAATATCACAATTGGATATGGTATAGAGAACAATTTTATCAACAGTTTGTGACTGATTCACATAAGGATGAAATGAAAGTAACACGTAATAAGATTTTAAGTGAACTCCCAGAATCTTATCATAAATTGATTACACTTTTTGAAATGCCGTTTGACAAGATTGGTATGGAAAAATACAATATATTATTGAGAGACCCAGTAGCTGTTGAGAAACATTTTCACTTATCTAATTATTTAAGAAAGGATAACCCTACTCATATCAATGATATGATGGAACAGAATGATTTTAATTCACAAAAATATAAATCATCATCATCTAAATATATATGTCTCAACAAGATGATAGAGGCAGTTGGACTTAAAACAAATGAAGATACAAATGAAATTACAATGACTAAATTAATGGATGAGAAACAAGCTGAAAAATTACAAAAAGAATATTGTTTAACATTTAGAAATAGGAGCAAGAAACTAAATTTTAATGAGCCACAACAAATTAAACAAAAGATTTGCCAAATACAAAAACAATTGTTTGGTAATGATTATATTGATACACAACAGACATCTAAAATGGTAAATGGTAAAACCAAAAAGGTCACAAAATATTTTATCAATCAAGAACAGATTGAGTTGTGTAGAGAAGTTAATTCTTGGAAGTGGGAATAAATATAATATAATCCCAATAATTCTAATATAAAATCAATAGCTAATAATTTATTTTTAAATTTTATTTTTAACATCATTTATAATAATATATATATTATATATGAATAATACAGATACACGTATAATGGAGGACTTTACATTAAGTGACCTAGGTGTTTTTTTGGGAGTAGTAGGAGGGATAGTAACTAGTATATTACTAACCATTCAAAAAAGTAAATGTGATAAAATAAGATGTTGTTGTATGGATTGTCATAGGAAACCAGAATTAAAAACAAATAATTCATTACCTACTAATCCCTAATTACATTTCAACAGAGATGTTATTGGATTTAATGACAAGGGTTCTTAAATGAGAGACAAAGATTTTCCACAGCAAATTTACAGATGGGGTATTGTATCCAGTATCAGTGCCATCATATTTACAATCTAACCGAGCAGTTCTACCACGTCCATCAAATACAGCATTATCGCCAATAGCTAACATACGACCAACAAGGAAGTTTCTGTTGTAATATTCAAATGATTTAGGTTCAATACCAAATGATACTAATGCTTTTTCTAATTCAATCAAATAATTGGCATCTACACCGCCAATCTTATTTGTAGTTTTTCTTGTGTTAATGGCACGTGAAGGGACTTGTTTTCCATTGAGGAAAAATGAGTATTCACTTAATCCATTACTACAACCTTCAATACCGGTTCTATTACTACGTAATTCCCAGTCTTCAATAAAATGGTCATTCTTATCCTTGGTTATCATATATGTGCCTTCCGCACAAGTTTGGTGATGGCAAGGGTATAGTGTCGCATCAGTAGGCATACACAAAACTCCCTTGGTTCTTGAATAATCTAGATGTAATGGAATAGTACTTTGAACCTCACTGGCAAGTGTAGAATGTCTCTGGACAGCAACAGATGGGAAATCAAAACGGACAACACCACCATTCTCTCTAACCTTGGATAACATACCTCTTTCATATTCCGGTGACATAGTGATTTGGTGAACAACTAGCTCAACATTGGAAATTACACATTTAGGACTGTATTCAGTAGAAGCATCAGCACCTTTGAGAGAATCACTGTATACAAAAAAGTCTTCATCAATATCAGCACCAGTGTCATTGGTTACAGCACCGGTAAATGTAAGTTTAAGAGTTTCCGTATCGGTTTCAATAGCAGAAATTACAGCATTACCCGGGTTGGTAATACCTCCACCAATAACCGTAGCATCTAGACCATCCTTTTTGGTGAAGGCTACTAGGTCTCCCACTACAAATGGACAATTCTGGGGTATCTTCTGGTTGTTATCATATGTAATAAATAAATCAGTAATAGCATCTTTATCAGCCCAAGCAGTTCCAACAGCATCTTTACCATAGATGCGAGGTAACAGATTTCTACGGCGGTCTCTTAAAGCCCCATCAAACTGCCGGAAAAGGTTACGCTTACCTGCCATAACTAGTTCCACATAGATACCATTGGTTAGTAAATTTGGAAATACCTTCTCATTTTCAGCAAAAACACCACAATGTAAGGGAAGTGTAATCTTGGCTGGGATGAACTGGGGTGGATTTTCAACCTTAGCACCGGGTGACTTATCAGCACCAGCATTTACAGTTTCAAGGTATGGAGAATATACATAGTCATTTGTGACTGAACGAGTAGTCCCAAGTGTGCCTCTGGTATTTGGTACCCAATTACCACATCCTTCTGTCAAGGCTCTCTTCTTCTGGATGACATCATCTTTTTCAAAATTGTATTTAACAGATACGTAAGACGCATATTCTGTATTTTCCTCTAACAAAGTTTCACGGTTACCAGCATAGACACGTAGTTGAGAAAATAATGAATTAGCTCCAATCTCACCATCAAGAGTAATACGTGTATCGTGAATATCAGCACCGGAAGAATCACCAGTGATTAAAGCATCAAACTGTAAATAACAATCCTTACCACTGAAATATTTTACAGATGGAGGAATGTAGATACCAACCGTTTGGTCTTGTGAGAAATCTAATCCATTTTCCGCAGAGATACGCACATCACTTTGTCCAACATTAATTTTGCCATCGCTTTGAAAGAATCCACCACTCATTTTTATAACTTATATTATATAAAAAAATAATTGAGAAAAAAATCAAAAAGGGAAAAATCTAAATTGGCAAAAACCATTTATATAATATGCCAATTTTGATTAATGAGAAAAAAGGTTTGTGCCATTAATAGGTTGCCCAAGTCAACCATTTATTCATATCTCTTTCCTCTTTTTTCTTTACAAGTTCTAGTATATCTTTGATATCATTTTTTAAATCCTTCATTTCTGTAACCATATTATCCAATTTTTCATCAACCTCTTTTAATAATGAATTATTAGATACAGCCAAATTTGTCTTGATTTTATCATCTCCAATTGTCTGTAACAATCTATGATGTGAAGGTATCATTTTACTTTAAATGAGATAATATTAAAATATTAAATATAATATAAATAATATGGAATACGAAGATATACAAGTTCTTGAATGTAATAATATTGCCTCCACGCAATATAGAGGTGGTAACCAAACTACACCGGCATTATATACTAACAAGATGGGACGTGGTGTTGAATTAAAAAGAGGTGATAAGGTTAATGTGGAGTATGCTATGATAAATGAAAAAGGATGCGGATTACCCCAAGCGATTGAAGTCAAGGGTGTAAATTTAAAAGATGAAAGAGATAATGTAATTAAAAAAACATTTCATAAATCAGTAAAGACACAGATTGGGTCTATTCCTTTTGACAAACAACAAGGTATGACAAATTTTGTTTTTGAGGAAATAGAATTACAACCTGTGGAAAAAATCTTGCGAGATGATGAAGTAAATATTGAAATAAATTATTACAAGAATCTAAATGGTGAGGGTTATGAATTATTACCAAGAAGATTCAATTGTGAAGTCCAACAACAGTTCCCACACAGTGACCCAAATAAACCAATATCTACAATAGCAAATAAGTCTGGTGAGATATGGGATGAACCGGATACCATAGCAACCGGTAAGGTTCATTATCCAGCTGGGACAACTTCATATATAGCACCATTACCAGTAGCATCAAAGGATGTATTATCAATATGTCTTGATGATTATATATTATTTTTTGATGGACACGATAGCACCAATTATAATGGAACACAAGGATATTATAAATTAGCCACAGATGGTTCTAGATTCACAATATTAGCAAGAGACAAAACGATATTTTATCCAATGACATATGATGGTGTTAATTATCTTTCAATGTATAACCAAATACCTAAATATGAACATATAGGTGATTATCATATATATACTGAATTATTAGAATTAAAGGTTGATAAAGGTTTTAACTCACCAGAATATATTGCTAGACAATTAACAGAACAATTACAAGAGGCACAACCACCAACCGATGTGGCAAGAGATGATGAAGGTATATCACCGCATTATCATCAGTTCAGTAAAACAACAGATACTGCTACATACAAGGCTTTCAATTGTGCTTGGAATGGTGGACATAAAGAAGAGAACTTTAATGATTTTGATGACGTTGCCCCCGGTGGTGATGAAGCTATTAATGGTGTTAATTATCTAGCTTGTTATGAATATATAGGATGTAAGAGACCAGAATTATTTATTGAAGGACGCAAAATTAATACTTGGAATGAAACAAATTTGTTTATTCAAAATACAATTGTAGGAGCACCAGATAATACAACTGAGCCAATTGTAACCAGTTGGGAATGGGAGAGTGATGAACTAGTAGAACCATTCTTACAGAAAATGTCAGCACTCTTCAAGGAACAATATAAATACCCAGAACTCTTTGAAGGTAATGATGATTTTTTTGGTGTAAGTGATACCCCATTAAAGAACCGAGAAACTTGTAGATTCTTACATATCAATAGATATAATAATGTTACCGGTGATATTGAAAATTATTTAGGGTATGATGATATGTTTGATAAAGGTGCTACACGTAAATCAATGCCAGTATTTTTTAAATTTGATTCAGTATATTTGGATGTAATGACAAATGGTTTAGATGTACAAGAATTGGCTTATGGTTTCGCAACTAAAACATTGATGGCAGATGGTAAATATTATATTACCTTACATCCAGAATTAGTTGGTGGATTACCGGAATATATATTCTCTTTCCAAGACGCAACACAGATTCTAGGTGGTGAAACATTAATAGGATGGGATTGGCATTTCAGTGCTTACTCAACAGCTTGTTGTTTATTATATTCTGGATATCAAAAGTTTTCACACGATGGTCTCTTTTCATATGGTGATGAAAACTTAGATTATGATTTATCAAAAGGAGATAGTCTAGCATTATGGAATGTTGCTGACTATATGAGCCAAACATATGTTGGTAGCAATAATGCCCAAGTATCATATACAAATAATCATTTTCAATTTTTAAATTTACATACAGCAGAGAATGTTGGACAAGATGTAAATGCTGGTGAAACAAATGCGAGTGGTGATAATCCCCTTATAGCAGATGCTGGACAAGAATGTTATAAAATAAATAAAAGATTACAATACTGGTCTTGGTGTCCAGATATGAGACCATATGATATAGATGTAGAAGTAATTAATAATATGGTGAAACCTACATTCAGTGGGAATGAACCAAATCAGTTGACCGTAGATATTACATATGGTCAAAAATTAAAACCATTGAACAGAGCTATCACACCATTTTCTATAATGGATGCTCATTGTGGAATCACTATGAACATAGGTGATAGTTTTGATGAAGATAATTGGAGAGAAGGATTGTTGGGTATATTAGGATTTACATATAATCAGTTCAATCCTACAACCATTGATGCTACAAATAATAGATTGGCAAGGATAGAATATAGTAATATAAATGATTTAAAATATCTAACTACTAATTGTCAAGTAGTTTCAACTGATGCGAAGAATTACATTATGAATAGATATGGTGGAATTATGTATACAACCCAAGTTCCAGTACCGGTTGTTATGGGAGGATGGGGTCAACCAAGTCATCCTAATTATATATGGCAGAATTATTATGCTTATGGTATGTATCCTACAATTGTAGAACAGACAGAGAGTATACAAGTGAATACACAAGAATTACCTAGAACAATGTTGAGAGCTTACTATTCTATACGTAGTGATTTGATATTACAAGAGAATAATAAATATTTAGGTGGTGAAGATTCTGGTGATAGGTTACCTGTGATAGCTGTAATCAATAAAGAGAATGGTGATGGTGATTTCTATTTTGCCAGTAGTGAATTACAATTCACAATCACACAAGACCAAACCATTTCATCTGTTACTACATCTATTCACGACCCAGATGGAACATTAGCAAATTTAAATGCTGGGTCTTGTGTGATATATAAAATATCACGTGATAAAACTTTGGACAATGGAATCATTGATGAAATATTAGGCACACAGAAAAATAGATTAAAAAAGAAATAAAAAATAGTGGGTAAATTATTATGGTGTCTTATGGTAATGAAATTATTAGAAACATCAACGATTTTATGACGTATTAATTAATTATAAGGGGTATATAAGGAAAAAGGGTTATAAATCTAATATAATGTGGTAAAAAACATCAAATATGACCATTTTAGAGCTATTTTAATCTATTTATATGCCATATACACAATAAAATTATAATTTTATTTCCACAGAGACCATAATAGACCATAAATCTAACTATTTAGGGGGTAAAACATTAGATTTAGAGCAAATTTAAGCTATTTTAATGAAATAATGTTAGATTAATCAATAATGGCACAAACCTTTTATATAATATGCCAATTTAGATTAATGTAAGAAATGGTTTCACCCATTATTGATTACCATAATATTTTATGTGACCAATACTTGGCTGTATCTTTTGACCTAGCTATACCGTGTCTATTATAATAATTAATTCTTCTTTGTTTGTCTTTATGGTCTAGTGATTTGTAATGTCCAAGTTTATCTTTATATTGTCCATACCTCTTATCACCAAAATGAATTAATCTTGGTTTACCATTTTGACCTTTCACATATACAGAATACTTTTTATTTTTTGCGTTACTTACAAATGGTTTATATAATTTTTTTTCTTTCATTATATTAATATACAATGTATAAAAATATCTTATTGATAAAATCATTAAAGTTGCCAGACGATATAAATAATATTATTTTTCTAGACTATAAATATAGTATGCTACAAACCAAATTTAAAAGAGATTATAATAATGTTATTGAACATTTAAAACATTATATATTTTTAAATAAGAAACTAAATCGTAAGGAACATAAAGAGTATACATTACTTCATACCATTAAATATTTTGATTACTAGTGTTCCCATTCTTCATCTGTTTCTTCTTCTGTTGAAGGTACATAATCTTCATCAGTGGAAGCCTCCAAATTTTCCGTTGCCAATCTTCTAATATTTACAAGTTCACCCAGAGCATTCATAAATGATATTAAATCATTTTTAATTGGGTGATTACTTTTTTCTATGATATCATTAATCAATTGTATTTCAATAACATTCTTAAAATCCAAATCACTCATTATAATATAGAATATATATTTATTATAGTTCACCATCTAATTTAAACTGTCCATCCTCAAAAGGTATTATAAATTGACCGTTGTTTCCAAGTATATTAAGACGGTTATATCTATCCTTCCACTCCTCTAATGTCCAATCACCGGAGGTCTTCGCATCAGCTTTTAACCCAGATGTTTTATTAACAGTTGATGCCCATATAACCTCCTTGATTAAGTTATAGTCATTTAATGGGAGAGCATCCAACCAATCGCTTTCACCTTCCTCAAATGCCCATTGATTAACTATATTACCATCAACTATGGCTTCATATAAACCTTCATCATTATATATATCAACCTCATCACCGAAATAATCCAGTTGTCTATTACCTATTTTTGTATATCTCTTTTTAATGGCATCCAATCTTCCTTCCACTGTGGCTTTATCCGGTGGATAGTTGATGGCTTGTGAAAACCAAATTTTAAATTGTGATACAAGATATGGCAACGAATCCGGTAACAGATAATCATCTTTTCCTTTTTCTATTCCTTCTTTTCTTTTTTTAATTAACTTTTCATTTAATTCTATAACACTAGGAACAATTTTACCGAGTAATTTAGTTGATGGTAATTTAGCAGGTAATTTTTTAAATGTTTTTGAATCTCTACCTACTGTAAACTTCTTCCACTTTTCCATTATTAATTTATAATTCTCTTTACCAAACTTATTCCTTGCGTCCCTAATTGTCCTTCTCATTTTAGGAGCATCCTTGGAATCTGCTACCATTCCTTCATATACCTTACCATCATTATTCAAACCTATTATCAATTCTTGTTCAGTTAATATACCTCTCTTTACAAGTTCCAAATTTATTGACCAAGCTAATGCTGACATACCACGCATTAAGAAAATAAACTCTTTGCCACCTTGTATCCCTTTTGCCTTCTCTCCAAATAAGTCTTGTAATTCAGTGGTAACTTCTTTCACTGGTTTCTTTATGGTTTTTAATCTTGTATCCAGAAAGAATAATGACCACATCGCACAATATCCACCTATCTCTGTAATAATTGTTCCTTTAAATTGTCTTGACATTTCCTTTGATGGACTAGAACCCCATATATTATTAGTATCTACCAAATTATCTACAATATTATAATACCTTAATGGAGTTTTTATCTGTCTATCCAATTGGAATCCATTGAACTTCTTTGGTGTAATTGGGCATACATCTGCTGGTGATAAATATTTAAATTTTAATTCTTTCCCTTCATCATATTGTTGAAGATATTTATTTATTAATTCAACACCCGGTTTTAGATTAATCCCTCTAACTTTATCCTTTACCCATTTGTTATTAACAAATTTGCCAGAACCAGAAAATTGGTCACCGTGTGGTTCAAAATGTTCAGCTGTTTTTAAATGATAATTAAATATCAACATATTTGCGTGTGTTCCATCACCATCACTGGCATCAATTGATATAGGAAGACATAATACCTTACCAGCTTTCATACAACGTATGATATCATTGGCT
>MDTC01195055.1_pt1 | contig 24902 bp, 8 predicted proteins | sample 811181 | NCBI WGS metagenome assembly MDTC01 (sample SAMN05326644, study PRJNA326480) | marine metagenome | isolation source: seawater | place: Pacific Ocean: North | collected 2011
CTGTAAAGATCTGCCTGAACCTTACGAATAAGACCATCAGAACTTTCAGCAACAGGACCGAACAGGTATGTTTTTGCTGTAAATTGTAAAGTATATATTAAAGCTCTTCTAGTAGAAAAATCTCCTTCATAATCATCTTGGAAGGAAACACTATCTAAAACAACTGGAATATCCCTCTTCTCACCAATAGAATCAACTAAATCAACAGTAATATTGAATGATGGTTGGAAATATGGCAAAATCTGCTCTACAATCTGCAAAGCATCATCATTTAACTTACAAAATGCATTTAATTCAAAATTAATATTATATGGAACTGGCATATAGACTTTTTTGACTTTCTGGTCACTCTCACTTACTGCCTTAAATGTTTGTGTAACACCTGTCTTTCTAGTTGGATCATATGAAAGACCTGTCATTTCAAATGAAAGTCTTGGTAATGTAATTTGAACTGGTTTATTCAAATTTCTTTGTTGTTCAATTCTTGCCAAAAACTTTTGAGATGGACCATAACTTAATGGAACCTGCATTTCACTATATGCATTACCATTTTCATCATCATGTTTAATAACAATCTGATTAAACAGTGTACCAAAACCAATAATGGTTTTTCTTATAATTTCGTGGTAATAGTAAGTTCCTAACATTAGAATGTACCAAATGGATTATCTTCACTGAAATCAAGTATATCGATTCCTTCGTTTTCAAATTCATCATTCTTGGCGAATGGGGAATTTAAATCATATTCTTGATAAGATTGTGCATTGTATCTTGCTCCAGATTCCTGACCAACAATATCTTCTCCTGGTAAGAAATCTCCTGTAGCAATACCAACCTTCAACTTCATAGTATTTATGTCCCAATCCTTAACTCTCGCCTTAGTCGAGGAAGCGGCACCAATAACAATTTCATTGAATTGATAAGTTCCAACTCCCACTTGGGATCCATTAGCAGAGATTGGACCTTCAACTGTAAAAGTAGGTAATGTAGTATATCCAGCACCAGCGTCTCTAAGTGCCGTAACAGTGACAATACCAGCAGTAATAAAGGTAACAACATTTACATCTGATGTTCCCGCTCCAGTAGCAGAAACATTAGGTGCTTGATTGTATCCTTTACCTGGATAATCTGCATTTATTATAACCTCCCCAATACCATCAGACCCTATTCCAAGAACTGCAGTTGCAGCTGCACCAGCACCTCCTCCACCAACTATGGTTACAGTGGGAGGTTCAATATAACCCCATCCAGGACGGGTTAATAACAACTCTAATACACTGTAAACTCCACCTGAAGATGTTGTTATAGCAATTGCCTCTGCATTTGCAGTTGCTATACCTACAGGTGAAGTTGATATTGATACAATGGGTGGATAAATGTATCCTCCACCATCATCATTTAACGATAGTTTTTGAACATATCCACTATCAAGTGTTTTCATTGGATATAGTTTTGTCACCTGAACTTCATCTGCAGTTCTCAAAGTCAGGGTTGTAATATATCCTTCGTCTGCAAGGTCTTCGTCAATTTCATAGATCGAAGTATCAATAATTTCATCTTCATATTCAAAGAGTTCACATTGAAGTTCATACACATATAACTTTCCTAACTGATAGAAAGGTTTTTCGTGCTCAACAAATTTAACTTCAAATAATCTTTCACCAAGTGGAAAGTATATTAAATCCCCTTCTCTTGGGCGAGTTACCAATACTTCATCTGCAGGATTATGTTCCAATAAAACATCATGGATTGCTGCCATAATTGGAGCAATAAATTCTTCAAATCTTTCCTTTGAAATTATTAAATTTACCTCATCTTTCAAGGAAACACCAAACTTAGTCATGATATCGCCTTGTCCGGTATATCCCTCATAACTATTGACATATGCCTCAATAATAAAGTTATCATCAAACTTTGATGATTGAACTTCATTTAAAATGTTGTCAGTTTGCAACATTTTTCTTGGAATATAATAAACGTCCAACCCATACATACGGAGTTGTTCGTTTATTAAATCCTGCACTAAATTTTGTTCACTTGATGAACCATTGAGAAAAAACGGATTTAATGCCATGATATTTTCCTATCCTATGAAATCAAGAGGAGGCATTTCGTAAGATGCTTTCATCTCTTGGCGAATTTCATCTAAATCTTTTTGGGCATCATCATATAATTCTCTACCATTTAATTCAATTCCACCTGGAAGTTTAGTTCCTCTAAATTTAATTAAATTCTGTCCCCATTGCTTCTTGATCAGTGCTGTCAAATATCTCTTTAAGAAAGAATCATTATAAACTCTACTATAAGAAGTTGGATCCATTGCTCTATGGCAATCAATAACTATATAATCTCCAACTGTTTGCTCACCCCAATCAATATCCAAATATAATCTTCCTTGTCTCTTGTTAAATCTTATTTGCTTATCTGTAGTTAGTAAATGATCAATATCTTCCAAATAAGATTTGGTCATTGAATATCCAAGCAAGTCAACAGAACTAAAATAGTAAAGATCATTTAAAAATAACTGATATTTAATACTAAACATTCCACCAGAAATACTGTTGGAATCGAATTTGAAAATCTTTTCAATACCAATTACAGATTCTGGTATCTGCAAATAATTTGAATCTTCTTCAAAAGAAAATTGAGTTGTTACCCCAACAGCAGACGATGGAGTTTCTGTTGTAGTGACAATTCCAGAAAGAGTAGATGCTCCTCTTCCCTGACCTCTATCAATATCATCTTGCGTGATTTGATATTTTAAATATGTTCTTTCTACACCATCAAAATGTCTTTCTTGGAAAAACTGAAGGGCATCATCAAATAGATCCTCTAGTTGCTCATCTGCTACGTTGATTTCTAAAACAGGAGCTCCTAATTGTCTCTTACAATAGTCTAAAAGCTCTGCTTGTGTGGTTGGTTTTGCCATCAGTAGGTTCCTCCATCAATAGTTCCAGTCCAAACTGGAACATTTGACTCATTTGTGGTTAAAAATAAATTACTAGTCTGTATACCTACAGATGGTGAGTCTGTTGCTTCCAACGTCCCACCAGAACCAAAATATGGTATTCCATTTTCTTTACCAAGACCAATTACATATGTTGTAATACCAGCAACATAGAGATTTTGTAAAAATGCAATCTCTTGTACATGGATATTTTCAGTAAAAGTTGCAAAACCAACAAACTTGGATTCACCATTAACTTGCAAACTACTTGCTGTAGCAGCTCCACCAACAAGATTTGTTGCATTGAGTGCAAGGACTGGTATATCCCTACCACCAAAAGCTGTTAAAACCTTTACTCTATTTTCTTGTCCGATTCTTACTGGAATTCTTGGCATTTAGACAACTCCTTTTCTAACAAATGCCATCCCTTCAACGACTCTTGTTTTTCTAGAACCATCATCTAAAACCACATCATAAACGTACCTACCTTCATTTAAAGTGGCAGTTTGTTCATCTGTTAATCTTATAGAAATAATACCATCATTTGGAACAACAAAACTAACAGCAAAGGCAACTTTATTTGCTTCAGCAGCCCCAGAATGTTTTGCTAATTTTGCTTCACCAGTATATCCATTCAAATCCAAAGCACTATTACCAGAACTACTTGCAAGAGTAAAAACTTGCTCAAAGTCTGTTCCGGTATTAATTGTCAGATTATTTACATATACGGCAGACATTTAGTATTTTATTTTATATTTCAACTATTTATCTATAAAATGACCTCTATTTATAGAGCAGGTAAAGCTTGTAAAACTTCTTGCTGTTTGAAATACAATTTTGCATAGGATTTGCAAATATTTTTCAATTCATCAAGGTCTCTACATTCATCGATTAATCGTGCTTGTCGCTCATATTCGAACGACTTTGACATAGATTCAAGTTTTATTTCGTCTGGATTCATTTAAAATCTCCTGTAAAATGGATTTGATTTCACCAACATCTTTTTTTAATTCATCAATCTCTTGTCTTTGCGAATTTTTTCTATTTTTCGCAATTATGTACTGATCATATGCGGTGCTATCACAATTAATAATAGCACCTGTTTGATCATCGCGATATAAATTTGGATACCCTTTTACTGGTATTTTCATGTTATGCTAAAGCGATTACTCTAAGATCTTTGAATCTAGGTGCATAAGCTTGATTTGTTCCAGACATAACAATTTTAATCACAAATCCAGTAAAACTACCAAGATTATTTGCACTAAATTCATAATCTAAATACTGATTCTCCAAACTTGCTGGTACAAATCTATCTGGAAGACCACTATTCATTGATGAATCAATAACATCTGGGAATCCGTCGAGATTATTATCATTAGTCAAGTTATCATAACCTGGGAACAATTCAAAAGATTGCTCCACCTCACTAGAATCTGGTCTATTCAAAGAATATAGAACTCTAAAATCAGAAGACTGATGTCTGTAAGCACTAACAATAACCTTCAATGAGGTTGCAGGATTTTCTAAATCTACTGGAGTAGAAATATAATATGCTGCATGTGGATCATCAAGAACTTCATTTACTCTATTATCAGTTACATAATTTAAGACAGGATTATTTAATCTGTTTGCATCATAACGAACAAAAGATTCTTTCCAGAAAATTAATGGTGAAACATTTTTATCTGAAGAAGATAAATCAACTTTCAAAGTAAACGACTTATTTCTAAGGACATTTGATAAATGTTCATCTTCATTAACCTTAGAGCAAACAATTCTGGTAGATGATAAGTTATTCGTTGTATTAAAATCAACAGATTCATATTGTTGATCAATAAATGGAACTTCATTACCACTAACACTCGTTCCAGATGTAGTTCTAATTTGTCCTGTTATGGAAGTTGAAGAACTTGGTTGTATTGTACTAATTATTGGCATTACAGAATTGAAAATAATATTCTGAGTTGCTTGAACATGATCACCGCCTGCAGATTCTTCATTATTAAATGAAAGAAGTGGCGAATTTGCTGGAATACCAGACCCACCTTGATCAGACGATCTATCTGTTACATTTGCATCAAAATTAGATCTGTCAAATTCAATATAGTAATTATCAATATCAATATTGTAATTACTAATGTTATGTGTTTTATTAATTCTCCTTAATGAAACACCATTAAATTCATACTTATAAACTTCATTTCCAGTTGAGTGATCTACGGATATTGTGGAATCTATACCTCTAGTAATTCCATCTAAAGTATCGGAAGTAACTGAAGTATATTTGATAATTTCACTATTAATGACAATAAATCCTGGATTATCTGATGAAACATCTAGACCCTCAAAAGTACTAAATGATGTTGTTGATGCGATACTTATAGAAGTATCAGATGATACTAGAGGATTTGACAGTGTTGTAGGAACTGTATCTGATTTTATATCATATAGTGCAACTTTATTGGAACTTGAATACATTCCATGATTATATTGATCAATTTTCATCAAGTTACCGCTGTTAAGTCCTCCGACTGGAGTTGAGCTTATAACTTCAATATCAACCAAAGTTGTTCTAACTCCAGAATTATCAAAATAAACCAAATTTGAAGTGTCAAAATTAGATCCCTGAACATTGGAAAGATACAGTGTATCAAGACCTGTAATACCAGTAATCGTAATTGTTGCATCTCTTCCACCAACTGGTGAGACAGTTGATGTCTTAATACCAACAACATCACCTACTACATATCCATTACCTGGAGAATTAACTGTAGCACCAGTTATAACGCCGTTAGAAGCAGTTATATCAAGTGTTAGACCAGTTCCAGACCCTGTTACATTAAACGTCTCTACGCCGCTTGTAGTGGTGTAATTTGAACCACCATTTGTTACCTCTTCAGAAGCAACTGAACTTCCAGTCCCAACAATATAACCATAATTACTTGTTGTTCCTGTTGTAGATACTTTTCTTCCTACACTTAATGTAGTTAATGTACTAGCAACATCTGTGGTTGTTATACCAACTGTTAATTTTCTTGGATTGGTTGTAATTGGATTTGAATTTAAAGTGGGAACATATCTGTTGCTTTGATTTAACGTTGGATTGTGGAAAAGAACACTTCCATTTGTAGAGGTGAATTCGCACTTATACAATGTAAATTTCAAATCTTGATATTGATCTGTGGTCCATATCGATCCATTTTGGGATTTAAACAGACTTCCAATTGCAAACTGCTGAGAATGTCTTACAGATTGTGAATCTGGTAAAGATGCAGTTTCAATAGTCTTTTCTCCCATTTCAGCAATCCAAACTTCATATTGATCAGACTGTGGCGATATAATAGCAATCGCATATTCTTCATCATTTTCAAGATAAATTGGATATGGGAAAGTAACTTTTGTAGCAACACTACCGTCAGTAGAAGTTTGAATATCGGATGGTTGAAGTACAGCAGGTTGTCCAATAACCGTAGTTGTTGGTGTTCCCAATTCTGTTGTTCTTACCTCAACAATTATCGAAGCATTTCCTGCATCTTTTGATGAGAAATACAAATCAACAGCACTTAGATAAACACCATTCGCCTCTTCGGGAATTGATGAAAAATCGAAAGGATTAGATCCGACTGTAAACGTCTGCGCTAAAGGATCTCTTCTTGGTGGTGGTGGAGGTGGTGGTGGTGTTCTAACAAATGTAGTAACACTAACCTGTGTTGTTATGGTCCTTTGCCACTGCTGCCATATTCCTTCAGATCTATAATTAGATTCTCCAGAACTAATAAGTTTACTTCCAGGTAATGGAATTTGATTTGTTGAACTTGATGTTAACTTATAATTTTTAACTCCTGTTCCAATTCTAACAGCTGGTGCTGGATTGGATAATGGATTTCTCAAGAAGAATGATCCAGATAAGAAACCATTAATATCGCTAATTAATCTCAGATCCTTCACATAAGCAACAGATCCACTAGTTTGACCAATTAACTGCATACCACGTAGCAAATACCCAAAATATAATCCTTGTGCTTCTTCAGATAATGAATCAATATCAACATTTAATGTTTTGGAAGAAGAACTATAATTTGGAGAAACATTTTCACTAGTTACATATGGATTCGTAGTATATGTTATTGATGGATTGTTAAATGGTCCAGATTTGTGATTTGATGTGGCAACTCTAAATCTTATCAATTCGGTACCATTGACATTTCCTATTACAGTTTCTCCAACAGTAAATGATGCTGATGCTCCATAGTTTTGAAGATTTGCATCACTTGAAATTTCAATAAGTTTTGGGATGAAATCTACATTTCCATTTCCATCTAAGAATTGGTAAATTCTAGTGAGAGGTTTTAAGTTTGTAGCAGAGAATCCAGTATTTCTAGATCTCATAAAGATCTCTGCTCCACTGTTAACCATTCTATTTTGTATGCTCCTGGAAGTTGATGAACTTGACCAGGAACCCCATCCCCATCCACCACCTACTGATCTGAAACTAAAGACAGTTCTGAATATATCAGCTAATTGAATTCTTCTAACCCATGTATCTGTAGGTGGGTTTAAGGATACATTTCCAATATATGAAATAACATTAAATGGATTGACGTTTTCAACTTTTGTAGCAAATGGTTGTTTCACCCACTCAATAGAATCATATTTTAATGTTATAACATCTCCCGTTTTTTGGACATTTGAATCAAATAGAGGTAAGTTAGATGTCAAATCTAAGTTTTGATCTGAAATAGTTTCTTGTGTTGTAGGTAATAACGCCAAAGAATCTTTACTAACTTGTGGTCCTAATTCTGATTGATCAATATCAACATCAGATCTTGACAACATACTAACAAAATCTGCAGATTTAAAATCATCAACAAAAAATCCACTTTTGAATCTATTGAGACCATCTGCATCCTGAATTTGCAGACTTTGAGTATTAAGTTCTAGTAGTGAAAGAGAAGTTACTGTTTCTAGTGTTTCAACTCTACTCTGAATTTCCCCAATGTCCCTCATCGTATATCTACGATTATCTCTAATAGTGATAGATATATCACTAGGATTATACAAATAAGGTGGTAATGATATTGTTGCCAATTCCATTACATTATCAGGTTTTTCTGGTTCTTTTGGATTTCTAGATGGAATTCCCTGAAGTAAATTAAATACCCCATTTACTCCTAAGAACAATTTGTCAATTCTTCCTAAGTAGAATCTATAATCAACCAAAGAACTTTCATTTGGTGACATTATAAGTTTTGGACTATCACCAAAAGTTCTTGAACTAAAATCAAACGGTGAAGATGAAGTTCCACTAAAGACAGATACTCTAGGTCTAAAATCTAATGTATCTGAAGATCTAGTTTCATGTTGCCCTATATTTGGAACATAAGAATTAAATAATTTTTCTTCATAACTGTTAACTGTAAATACATCTCCAGTGTCACCTTCAGGAATAATATAATGATCAAATACAATTTTTAATCTTCTGGATGGAGCATTTTCTCCTCTTTTTCTAACAATTCTAGAATAATCATAGTATTGTTCTTTCTGCCCCTTTTCTAAAGTAAACTTATTCGTTATATTTCTATATTTTCCTAAAGTAATGGATACAACATTAGTTTTAATATTGGATTCTTCAAAAGTTACACTTTCATCAACTGAAAACTTGCTGGTATTGAGATAAACTATTCCCAATTTATTTGCAGATGGTTTTGTAACTATTCTAGCAACAGCTCCATCATTTCCTATAATATTTTCACCAATAATTGCATTATTATCAACGTCTACAATAGAACTAAAAGTTAAAGTATCAAAAACTGGTTCTGCAGTATCCAAAGATTCATAAACAGCAATAACTTCCCCAACATCAGGATAATTTAATGATATCTCTTCATCTTGAACTCGCAATCCATAATAATCATTAAAAGTCAATCCATCATTAACAGAAGAATTTTGGTTGCTACCAGATTGTGAATTCTTTGATAGAGATACATCAATAACTCGACTCTTGTTATACTTTTTAACTTTACTTTGAATAAAGTTCTTTACAAAAGTTGCATTAATACTTGAAATTGTTTTATTTTCAATATTAGAGAATGTAACTTGTTGAGAGTTAGCACTCAGTGTAAATTTATCTGAGGTAAGATCTTCAATAGATCCATCCTCATAAAAAATTGAATATCTTTCTTCATCAAAAGCTTCAAAACGAGCAGTAGATGAACTAATACCTAAATTGAAGTTTCCAGTATCTACTGTTAATGTATTTGATGATGGTGTAAATGTTGAGTTTGATTGTGATGTAAAAGATATAGTAGAACTACTCAAATCCACTGAAGAAACGTTTTTGTCAGGAAGTTCTGCATATAAGTATCCTTTTTCTTGATCTATAATATTCGGTAGTCCTAATGAATAATTTCCACTAAACTCTGTAGTTGGAAGATTTCCATTACATACGCCTGAAACATCAGATACTGATGCTAAAGTAATTTCTTTTAAATCTGCAGAAACTGATACAACTCTATTAAAAGTTTCATCAGATGATCCTGGAACACTATATCTGATAATAGAATCTGTAGTAATCCCACTAAATGTACTCGGTGATGTTACTGTTGCTATACCAGAAGTTGATATTGTAACAGTCTCAGATCTTGGAAATTTGGAAAGTAACCCATCACCTAAAAATGCAGTTGTAAATCCAGAAATACTTGTTGGTTGGTGGACTGAAAAAATATCATTTGACCCATAAACCTTTACACTTTTAACAGTTCTAGATAAAGATTCAACACCATTAATTAAGATAGGTTCACCTATAGAAAATGTACCAGAAGTTTGTCTTAATGTAATTAAAGATGTACCATTTCCATCAGAAACTGCATATCCACTAGCTCCACTGTACTTACCTTTAATGTAAGAAGTTGCTGGAACTTCAGTAGAAGAAACGCTACTATTTAATGATACTTCGGTGTATGTTTGAACATCATATAAGTAAAGATCCCAATTTGTAGTATTTCCACTATAAGCAGCATCAGTAAGATTGAAATTATATACTCGGGCAGCTCCTATGGTAGTTCCTGCACCAGCGGTAGAACTATCTTTTCTTCTGCTTTGCAAGTAAACTATATTCTTTTGTAGGGGAGCTCCAGTAATATTATTTACTCTTAACAAATTTCCCATTTCAAATGGAATATTTGCTGCAAGAACTTCTTGAGTTGTTCTTGGTTTTTCAAAATCTATTATTTCAATATTCTGCTTTTGTACATCATAACCACGAACATATGCTGTTCCTGGAGAAATTTTTAAACATGCTAAATCGTCTGTTGGTGTATCTCCCTGGTCTGTTAATTGATCATTGTAAAATAATCCATCATTACCCAATCTATCATTAAGAGAATTGTGAAATGAAAAATCAAATGGTTCTACTACATAATCTCCAGATTCATCATAAGTTCTTTTTGCCAAGTAATCTTTAATGAGATTATATTGTGTTTTTGGTTGAGATTTTCTAATTACACCATCTTCAATTCTCAACAATTCAATAAAGTCAGTATCTTTACTATCAGTTAATAGTTTTTTAGTTAAAGATGTTTGAATTTTAAATCTATCTGCACCTGGTGCTGCATAGTTTGTAAATCCCTTAGCATTATCATATAAAGTTTTATCATTTTTTGGTGTAATAATTTCTTCAGTTACCTTTATACCTACTCTATATGATGGAGTATTAGTATAATAGTCTAAAAGAATTGTTTCTTTAGCAACCTTAACAAAATATCCTCTTATAAAATAAATTCCATTGTCTATAGAGACGGCGGATCCGATTGATGTTGCTTCAGTATCAATTGTTGTTGCTACTGCTGTTCCAGAACTAATAGTAGTATTTCCATATGTTATATTTTCTTCACAGGTAATTACTTCATTATCCTGAAATGGGTTATTTTCAAAATTTAAATCTGAATTCAAATACTTAACATAAACTGTTGGATACTCAATGTCGCTGTTTGGAGCAACAACCATCTGTACGGTTGCAGATACTCTGGAATTTTCACCAACAATTACTTTTCCAATTAAATTAGAAAAATAATTTGTTATGTCTACACCAAATTGTGTTAACTTTAATTTTACTGCTTCAAATTGATTATCAAAGGTAACAGATCCTGGAACAACCATGGATCCTTCTTTGAATATATGCTGAGCAAATGATTCTGTTTGATTTTGTAATATTGACTGAATATTATTCAGTTCTCTAGCTTGAATTGGTCTACCAGGATTAAATAAAACCTTATAGTAATTTTTATCTATAGCGCCTTCATCTTTTTCAAAAGAATCATCAAAGTATGGATTAACGTTTAAATTTGTTTTTTGAGCCATTTTTTAAAATTCCAGAATAATTTTGATGTCTTCTTTTTGTCTTAAATCTCTTGTAACAAGAGGTCGATTATCAATATAGATTATTTCACCACTTGTATTATTTATCTCTGGATTTGAAAGACCAGAAGTAAATTCCATACCAAGATTTATGATTTTATTTGATATTGTAGTTGTAATACCAGAAAAACTAGAATCAACACTAGCACTAAAACCACCTAATGATTTTCTTACTGTATTTGATGAGTCAAATACAAATTTAGTTCCCGTAGAAGAATTAAAGAATGATGTTATTCCAATAAAATCTGTATGATTTGTACCACTACCTCCATTATAATATAATGATCTATCTTGAGAATATTTTAAAATTTTAGTTTCAGAATCATAAGAAACTACATATCCATATGCAGTTCCACCGGTAACAGATTGTTCAATCCTATCTCCAATATTAACTGTTCCAGATACTGAATTGAGTTTTAAAGCATATACACCAGAAAATTCATTTTGAATATATGTTTGTGTAGTAATGCCCGTATTATCAAAAATAGTTGGATTTTTTAAAATTCCAATTTGAGCAAATTTAGAATCTACAGGGAAATCTTTGGTAGAGTCATCAAATCTTGCATATATTAAAATTTTATCAGCACCTAATTCTTGATATACATCAAATCCATGACCTTTTGATGGTGGTATAATGGGAATTAATTGAGCAAAAACTGAAGGAACTGTGGTAGAAGTAGTTCCTAAATCTACTAAAGCAAATGTATAATTTTTTCCACCTGCAATTACAGTAACATCAGTAATTCTTCCACTGTTATCAACATTAAGTGAAACTCGTCCTCCACTCCCATCACCAACTAAATTTGCTGTCGTACCATCTGGTATAACATATCCAGAACCTCTGTTTTCTATATAAACTTTCTTAATTTGATTTTCATTTCTAGAGGAATCTCCATTTTCTCTAACAGCACTGATATCGGCACTACTAGTTGTTTCCCAATCATTTGGTAGAGTAATATATTCTGTAGAATCAAATTTTACAATATCGCTAGGAGATACTGTAAAAAGATATTTCCAAGTATAACCATCACTCAACTTACTTGGTTCTAGATCAGTAAATGTTGGTTCTACTTGAGATGCATTTCCTGTAGTTTTAATACCAGAAGAACCATTGTCAATACAAATATAAACCTTAAACTCTGAATTAATTACATAATAATCGGCACTATACAATCTCATCGATCCTGTAGTTGGTGATGGATTTATTACACTATAATCTGGTCTATACATTTCGTATTGTCTACCAGATTGCCAATTTATTTTTCTAACAACTCTTTTTATATTTGAAGAAGTTATTTTTTTACCAAAAAGAATTGTAGATTTATTATGATTTAGATAATCAATGTTATCAGTTGGGTTTGGTGTGTTGGATTCCCAAGAAGTGGACCTTCCAAATCCAGAAACGTCGGGATTTGATAATCCTACAAATACATAATATGAATTTGATGTATCATCAACAGAATCTACAAAATTTTTGGCATTTAATATCCTTAATTTGTCTGTAACAATTGCAGGCATCTTATTGTTGTTTTTTCTATATTTATAAAGACTTAGTTAGATAACCTTAGATAAAGCCCCCAAACTCCTTAATCCATATCCTCTTCTTTGGATTGTTGGGAAGGTTGATAGTCCAGATTGAACATTATGACCAGAAACTCCTATAGAAATTGGAGATGATCCTCTAGAAAATCCTGACAATCTACCCCAAGAGAACGTAGCAACAGGATTATCAATAGTTCCAGTAGTTGCTATATCTACAATATTTGTTGATGACTGAACATTGCAGGTAATAATACCAGCACTAGCATCATATCCACTTATATTATATACATTATCTAAGCACTGAGTTCCTATACCGACAATTTCGGTATCAGTATCAAGAATTGAAGTTACTCCTGTTCCAACTTTAGTATTATTAATGTAAATTCTATAGTTGGTTGATAAACCAGCAAATGGACTTAAGGTTCCATCTAATTCAAACTTGATCGCTAAATCAGTTCCAATTCCAACAGTTGTTCCAATTCCAACAATTCCTCCAGAGAAACCTTCGACATTAGTTATTCCAGTAATATTTTCATATGTGGGGGAAGGTGTTGGAACCAATACTTGAGGTGGATTAGTTTGAGAATATCCTAATCCCTGTTCAACAATAGTTGATGAATTTATTGATCCATTAACTATGGAAACGGTAGCTGTTGCTGTCGATCCAATTCCAGAACCTATGATTGGTGGTGAAGATATACTTACAGTTAAAGACGATCCTACATATCCACTACCAGGTTCTAAAATAAGTAATGATTGAATAGTTCCAGCAGCAGATACTACAGCACTAAGTCCCGCTGCAACTGGATCTGGATTATATGGTAGAACTACACAATCAAAATCAATACTACCTGGTTCTTCATAATTAAAGAACTCTGCATTATCTACAAAAATTTCAACGTCGGTGGAATTTAAGTAATCAATAACTTTTGCTGTTGGGTAAATTTGAGTTTCTATAGAATCTCTTGCTTTTGATACTACATGACCTTCAAGAACTTTATCAGACTTTTGTTTCGTCCAACTAGTAGGTTTGAATATATTAGAATCAATACCATCACCCAGGTATAGATTGGTTTGTACAAGATCAAATCCTGCAACTCTTGTAATTATTCTACTATCATCTTGAGTTGTAGTAATACCAGGTAAATTATTTTTACTAAAAACTTTTAAATCATCACCGACTTTAACTATTTCATTTCCAACAACAACTGAACTATCATTTTCACTACCTCTATAGAAGAAAATAGATACCTTATCATTTGTCTTTGGTGGATTTGTGAAGGTAACAGAAGTTCCACCCTCAAAAGTATATGCAATGTTTGGTTGTTGCAATATTCCATTAAGGAATACTAATAATAGTGGTCCATAATCAATCACTTGTGAATCTGGATTAGATCTATTCTTTTCAAAACTCACCAAATCTCCATCATATTTCAAATCGAATCGTGTTCTAACTCCATCTTGGAAATTATCGATTGGATCAATATAATCAATTTGACCAAATTGCCATGCTGAGAAATTGTCTGTGAAAGTGTCCAGAACTGTTAATTCAAAATGCTCTACAGGTTCTGATAAACCAGATGCCGTTACAAGTCCAACTGCTCTAATAACATCACCTTTTTTAAATCCATATCCCTTTCTAGATATTGAGAACTTAGAAACTTGGAATAGTGTGGACCCTATTCCAGTTGTAGATGCTGCACTTACATCAATATCTAAAAGCATTCCAAAACCAGTATCAGTTGTAGTACCTATACCAATTCTAGAGTGACCTATAACTTCTAAGTTTGAGTATAAAGGTGGTTCGATATCTATCTTTGGATTTGAATATCCTGTACCACCATCATTAATAGTAAATGCTAAGCTGCCACCTGCACCAACCGATGCTGTTATTGATGCTTCATTACCACTATGACTTGAATCTGTTACTGCAATAGAAACAGGTTCCCTATATCCAGATCCCCAATTTCCAGTTGTTCCTATACCAATAGAAACAATTGATCCTCCAGAAATTATAGCTGTTACAGATGCACCAACAAGGGGTGCATAACCCAATCCAGGTGTAGATCCAAGAGAAACGATTATTCCACCTCTAGGCAATTCATTTTGATTTACATCATCATCTGAAATTACAATTGAACCATTTGCAGAAGTTATACCTGTAAATACAATACTACTAATCCCTATGGAACTTTCTTCTTCAATATTGAAATTATTATTTTGATTATTATCAGTGGTTGGTGCTTGGTAAACTCCATTAATAACAACTATACCCGCACCACCGCTTGTTCCTAATCCAACAGTGTTAATACCACCAGAAGTAAGCGTATATCTCTGATCAAGTCCTGTAAACGTATCAGAAATATTGTCAAAAATTTGATTGCTATCATAATCGAGTCTTAAGAATGTTCTTCCAAAGAATCTAGATCTTCCTTCTGGTAAATTATCAGTATCTTCAAAAATTTGATCCTCTAAAACACCAACAGGAGCATCAGTAAAATGAATTTTATTTTCATTAATAGTATATGAACCTCTATATAGATCCATTGTACTATTTTGAACGTGAGATGTTGCTAACGTCCCTGCAATGCCCCTTTCAACATTAATTAATGGGAAAGTTCCTCCAAAAGAAATTGGACCAGTTGAAGTAGTTCCTAGACCCACATTTAAAACTTTGATATATTCATCGTCAACTTTTAACAAATCACTAAGACGTATTGAAGATATACCACTAAGATGAATTATACTATCACCTACACCTATACTTTCACTAACATTGGAATAACTTAAAAGTGAATATGATATTGGATCTTGAATTAAACCATCAATAGAAATTAAACTCTTACTATCTGTTATGCTCATTTCTAATTCATGAGCATTTCCAGAACCTATGGAATTAAAAGTAATTGCAATTCCAGATAAAGCATTTTCTTTAGTAGTTGCTAACTTAAGTTTTCCATTATTAACCTTAATTGCATATACTGTACTTGGCAGTAACGTTGTATTTACGCCTAAGTGATTCTGAGTAGTTACAATACCAATAGCATCTGGTGATACTGTAGTAAAGGATGATTTTGGTCTATAATTTAGCTCTTCTCCAGAACTAAAGAAATGATCCGATATATTTAAAGTATGCTCATCTTGAGTTATATTTAAAACTGAATTGTCACCAGGATCAAAAGTTTTCATAAAGATGGGTATTCCATCATACGTTAAATCAAAAGAATCTTTAAACACATCCTCGTCATTTATTGATATGAACTTGGATAGTTTCATCGTCTCTTGAATATTTCCAAATTCTAAATCTTCTGGTAAATTATTATCATCAAAATCATGATGGAAATTTTCACTAAAAGATAATATTTCGATATTTTCAGTTCCAACATATTGAGAATCTGGATAGAATTTCAATTCCCCATCATATCCACCACCAGAAATTTCTACACCAAATGTTCCTATACCACTAGTACTTCCTATTGATAAGAATGGATATTGAATTATATGTACATCTTTGTTTGATGAGAAAGTATCAGTTAGTACCATTAACTGATGTAAAGCACTTGTTTGTCCAATACTAACTCTCAAAGTTGATTTAATTGAATTAAATTCACTAATGTCAAATGGTTGGATAGTTGTGGATGCAATTGAAGTATTTGCATAGTTAGAATCAAAAGTTACTGTTTTTTCATCACCCTCTGGTTGTCCAAGTTTGCTAAATCTATATGTTCCAATTCCAGATGCAGTGGTACCAAAACCAACATTTTTTGTTCTTATTGTAACAGAATCATCTGAATTATTCGTATAGTCGAATGTTAATATTCCATTAGAAATAGATGCTCCAAATGATCCAATAAAACTTCCGTCACCACTAAAATCTGATTCATCTGTATCAAAATAAAATTCGGAAATATTAGTATTTTGTCCATCATGATCAACAAGCAATTCAACATAATTCATTTCATTAGTTGAATTATTTAAAACATGTGCATATGTATGAACAGCTTTAGTTTGAGAAGTATCTTTTATTAGTATAGATGCTGTAGATCCAGATGATACCGTAGTAGTAACACCTATTAAATCAATAAATCCAATAGAAAATGTAGAGATTCCAGTAACAAAATTTGTAAAACTAGTATCCAAATGTTTAATATTGTAAGAAGTATTATATACTTCTTCTGGGGAGAATCTTAAGAATAATTCATTCTGATTGTTAGTTGCACCAGTAACTTCACCGATAATATCTTCTGTATTTGAAATATTACCTTTTTGTAAAGTGTAAATATCTCCATTATTATTATTGAGAACTAAAACTTCACTAAATTGAACTTGAGAGTAATCTTTACTTGCTATCTGAACTAAAAACTTGCTAAATTGTTTATTAGCATTAATTGCTGTGAGATTTACTTCATCATCAATATCTAAATTATTATTAGAAAATTCATCACTTATATCATCAATTTCCAATACTCTATTAGTTCGAATTTCAACATAATCTGTCAATTTTTCTTTATCAAATTCTAAGAATTTTGATGTTGAATTATTGACATCAGTATCTCTAACAAGATCAAAATTATTAACAGTATCTACCCTATTTTCAGAAAAAATATCATGTATATAAATTGTTGATTCTGAAGATGATGTTGCAACAACTCCACTAGGTTGCAATATTTCCGTATCAGCAAAATTCTTCAATCCAGTTGGGTGTAGAAGACTATTAACAGGACTTACAATATTCTCCCAAGTCTGTTTGGTTTTTACTGTATATGATAGATTTTGATAATAATCATTATCCTCAATTACTTGGGTATCATTATTTAATTTTCCAGTTTCATCTCTCCACCCAAAACTCTTTTCAAAGGAGAAGTCAATGTTAAAAACTCCTTCAGAAATGTTTATTTCATTAATAGTTGCAATTGATCCAGATTGAGCACCTCTAATTGTATCTCCAATTTCAAAAATATAATTTCCAGATACTTTTATACTATTACCATTAACAATAACAATTTTTGCATCAGTATTAGTAAAACTATCATTTTGTTTTACTTCTACAGTTTCATTAGTCAAAAATTCTGCAAATCTTGTATTTACTGTAAACTTAGGATAATTATTATAATTTATGATTGTTCCATATGTTCCAGAAGTTAAAGCTATTCCAGGATTTGTTGTATAACTAGATAAATCAAATTCTAATTTTCTTGGAATAATTGTTCCACCATTACTATATGAAGTAACTGTGAAGAAAACATATCCATAATCATCAGAGTTAAATCCATCACCAACACTAGTATGTTTTTCTAAACCTTCAACATATATCTTATCACCAACAGCAAATGGTTCTACACTAAATCCACTCAATGGTGTAGCTAAAGTACAGGTAACTATACCAGAAGTTGATGCCTCATGTAGTGTGATTGCTACGCCATTACTATTATTGATTGTTCGGACATCAAGCAATGATCCATTCAATACACCTTTAGGTGAACTTTCAATATTTACTGAAATTAAGGAATTTCCAGATATATTGGGAGTTATTAATCCAGATTCAATAAGTTTTCCTGTATCCTTTTCAATTAGTACAAGTCCTGGTTCTTCAATGAAATTTTTACCTCCATCAAAAACATCTATTGATTCTACTATATTTGAATTATTTGAAATTAATTGTGTTGGAACTTTCGCAGTAGGTCTCAATGTTAAGTCTGAAGAATAATCAAATCCTTCACTAACAATATTGATTTGATTTACTTCACCAATGGTATCTGAAGAAAGTTTTAACTCTGCACCAATACCAGATCCTGTTTCTGTGGAAATAAATTGTGGAATGCTCTCATATCCAAATCCAGATGATATTATTGATAAATTCTTAATACCACCAAATTCAGTTTTTGAATTAGTTTTATATGATAATGTATCACATTCAGATTTTGTATATGATAGTTTTTCAGGTTTAATTGGGTGTGATATTGTAAATGTATCTGATTCAACATTATTAATTCTGTAACTACCATTTAAATGACTTTCTTCATATCTTATCTGAGAATAATTGTCAATGTTGGTGTCTGCTGTACTAATATATCCAGATTTTTCTATATTATAGAACAATGGTGATAAATCCGATATTAAATTATCATATTTTACTGTTATTGATGCAGTAGAAAATCCTACAGTGTCAATACCAACTACTGAAAACTGATTTGTACTTCCAGTAGAAACGAATTCGTCTTTAAAAGTTTCGTCATAGTATAGTTTGAAATCATAACCACGTAAAGAAGAATCACTTAAATCAAAAACAATATCATTATTTTTGATTGCTGTAATTGGAGGATTGACTAATGAAATTTCATGTGTAGCTGTAGGAGCAGTTGTTATGCCTACAACTATAGGAGGATTTGATAACGAATCAATTTTTGTTTCGCATAAATGAATATTATTATCATCAACTCTATAAACAAAGTATGTTCCAGTACTTAACCCAACCGCAGGATTTTCTGATGCGTATACTACCTTATCCCCTGTTTTTAGATTATGATCCGAAATTGAAATCTTATTAGTAGTTGTATTAATACCTGCTGAGGAAAATTCTATTGGATTAATCAATAATTTCTCTGTAAGAGAATCATACTTTACTCTTACTGCAGTGGATGTTCCAATACCAACTGAAAGATTTGGTTCTACAGTTAATGAAATTGTATCACCATTTTGCATCATATGTGATGTTGAAAGTGAAACTAAAGTTGATACTTTTTCTACAGTTGCTAATGACTGTAGATAATTCGATTCTAATGAGTATGCAAAATCATCAGTAGCATTTGATGTGAAATAAAGTCCATTAGTAGTTGTTGTTAATCCAATTTGTGTTACTATTCCAATATAATCATGAGACTTTCTGATAACATAAACTGTTTGGGTATCTCCACTTTCAGGTATGTTAAAAGATCCACTAGATGGAGTATTTGCTACCCCTATGGCAGAAGCAGTGGTAGGTTTTGATAAAATTACTGCTTGATTAGTTTTAAAGGGATGATTTGGTAAATATATTGACTGTGTGGGTATTGATACTACATGATTCGTCTGAATACCTATATTATATGTTACACCAATTCCAGCGCCGGGGGTTGTTCCAATTCCAATAGAATTTTGTGGGTTAAAGTAAATTAAGTCATTATATGAAGATTCGAAGAAATCTGATTTCTTACTAACAGTAAACTTATCGGGAACAAAATTAATTGGAAGTGGTGCAGTGTGTGCAATTGAAATAAATTGTCTAGAAGCTCTAATGACATTAAGATCTTCAAAAATATTTAAAATTGTAAAAGATTCTGTCCCTATTCCAATACTACTTCCAATAGATATTGACTCTGGTATTCTTGAGGAAAGAATATCAATTACTTGATTAGATTCTGATGAAATAGTTCCAACTAAAGTTGATGTTGGAGAATTTACATTTATTTGATAATATCCAGATATCTCTGTTGCAATAGTGGATAATCCAGAAATAATTACATTATCTAAATTTTCTAAATTGTGATAAGGAGAAATTTTTACTTCGATAGTTTCGTCATCTTTTTTAGTTATGACAACATTTTCAAATGAAGTAATTGTTGTTTCCAACGAATTAATTAATTTACCTTCAAGTTCAGATACCTTTACATATAATCCCTGACCCTTGCTTATTTCTTCATCGAATTTTAATATATCATCAACTTGATATCCAGAACCTGAACTTACTACAGCAATTTTGTCAATAGATCCCTCACTAACAGAATCAATTTTAACTAACTGATTAAATCCTTCATTTGATTCTGTAATAAAATCGTTATCAATGAACTCTTCATTAACTCCGTGTGGGAAAGTATTTCTAAGTAATTTTGATTTATTAAAATCAAAATTTTGAGATAGTGATGTATTTTCTGGTAAAATTGCTGATCTATATCTATTTCCAATAAAATATGGAAAAACGCCAATAATATTTCCATCACCATCAATAGATGATGTTGCAAAATATGCATATGTTCCATTGGGAAATTCTGGTGTTAAACAGAATCTACCATTATATTCATCCAAATCTCCAGAAGCGTCATAAGTATAATCTTCTTCAAAAAATCCTAATGCAAAAGATGGTGGTCTATTATGAACATTAGACAAACTCTTCGTGTATCCGGAAACTAGTTTTTTAACTGAAGAATTAATATCGGATGGATCTGAATATCCATATGATCCATATATTGGATTTCCATCATAAGCCCATCCAATTAGTGGTGAATGTTCTGATGCATCATCATTAAAATTATTTGCTAAAATATCAGAATATCCACAAATTGCATATTGAATATTATTATTTGGTGTAGAAATTAATAATTCACTTGCTTCTACTTTTGTATTTGTTGCATCCTTAAATTGTATATTGTTATTAACTGATAGAGATCTTACATTCGACTTCAATACTGCATTTTTGCCAGCACTTTCAACAGTTATTGTAGTATTTGATGAATATCCAGATCCAGTGTTAATGACTATAACATTGACAATTTTTCCATTTTCAATAACAGGTCTAAATTTAGCTCCACTACCATCACCATTTGCCTTTATTGTTGGTTCAGAATTATATTCAGTACCACTATATTGAATAAATATGTCTCTAATTTGTCCATTAATAATTATTGGTGAAAGAATTGCATCTTTTCCATTTTTAATTTGAATATCAGGATTATTTTCATAGTTTAAAATTGTAGATCCAATATTAGATCCACCATCATAAACATACGTATCAATAATTTCACCACGAACAACTGGAGTTGCATTAATATTACCAGTAAATATTGTACTTCCAATACCAACAGCGGTAAATTCTACATTTAGACTGATATCGGGATATTTAAATGTTTGATATCCAGAACCAAAATCATTAAATCCTACAGGTTTTCTTTTATTGAAGTTGGAAGATATTGTAGCTCCAATACCTGCGTCTGCTAAACTAAAAGAATCATCATCTATTTTTAAAATATAATATTGTTTTTCTGTTGATAACCCACTTATTGGAGAGTTTTGATAATCATAAGAAATTAACTCTCCATCAGAAAATCCATGATCAGTAAATGTGATTTTATTTGTAGCTGTGGAGATACCTGATGTAGGTACTCTTAACAATCTATTTTCATACCCTTCGCCAGAATTTAAAACCTCCAAACCAACTAATCTACGTTTTGGTTTTGTTAAAAACTTTTGAATTCCAGATGTTCCTATTGTAGTAAATCCAACGGTGTTTATACCTGCACTAAAATCACCAAACTTTTCAAAAAGTAAAACGCTAGTACTACTTAATACTTGTACAAAATACTCAGAATCTTTGACTAAAGTTTTTCCAGTATTTTCATTTCCACCAAGATAAGTTCCTATTCCAATAGATGAATAATTTCCTGGATCATATAGAACTGACTCCCCATTAGAAAGTTTATGCTCACTACTAAAAGTCAAAACATCAGTATCTACATCAACTCCACCACCCTGAGATGCTTGATTAGCATTAAAAGAAATTTCTCTTCTAGTATTCTCTATTACTGGTTCAAAAGAAGCGCCAGTTCCATTTCCACCACTAAAAGTTATAGAAACTATTGAATTTATATCAAAATCTAATGGGTCAATAAAAGTTTCTTTTACTTCCCCTCTAACTATAGGTTGTACTAATGCATTTCCGAATTTAGGACTTAAAATAGGTGGATTTATAACATCATAATCAGATCCACCATTCAATACATCTACAGAACTAAGAGGTCCATAATAAATTTTATCATTAGATTTGTAACTATAAACCTCAACACCATCTATAAGCATACCTATAGATCCAGGTGATGTTAAATCAGATTCTCCATCACCAATGTTAACCGATAATGGAAATTTCTTTAATAATTTTTGTGCTGATAGTACTTTTTCTTTCTGAGATAAAAGTGTAAAATTATGTTCTCCTGCAGGTAATGAAGCATATTTCAAATAATCACCACTACCGATAGAAGACAATGATGGGTATAATCTTATCGTATTACTTGTTAAAACTTGCACAAAATATGTTCCTTCATTCAATCCCCCGATAGGACTTCCTGATGCTCTATAGACAACTTCAGATCCAGTTATAAAAGAAACATCATTATTAAATTTTAATGTTGAATATTGTCCTGTTAAATTATTGTATTCTAACAACTCTGAGACATTATAAGAATATAATGGAGCAGTTATTTCATATGATGGCAATGAGTTTGACGCAACATACATATACTCACTATTTTCACTATAAACATTTTGTATGTCAGAAATTATTTTTGGAAATTCTAAATTAACATTAGAAGAACTTGCATAATTTACTTTTTTTCTTACATCATATTCAAAACTTGAATTGAGAGTAAATGTCTTTGATAAACTAATTTGATTACCAAAAACAGAAATAATTTTTGCATCAGATACAACAATACTTTGAGAATCTCTAAAGAGAATATCTACACTATCACCATCTTTTAATCTAGACTTATCAATATTAGATTTTAACCTTACTTGTGATATCAATCCAGGATCAAAAGAATCAATTTTAAATCTTGATGATGTATTGTAAATCCAACTATTTGCAAAAATTTCCTTTTTACTCTTATTACTTAATGGATTGAGAATTTTCTCACCAATACTCTTTACATTAATTTCCTCTCCAACAGAAAGAGGTGCATTTTTAGTTATTGATTCATAATTAGAAATAATTCCAGTAATTCTAAACGTTACTTTTTTGGTAATATCTCCATTTTCATAACCATAATAAGTATCATTTGATGTAATAGTGGAGGCTACTTCTACTTCTTCTACAATTCCAGAACAACCAAAAAATTGATTAATACTCTTACTGGAATACGTAACTACATTATTACCGACATTTAATACTCCAGATTCTGGAAATCCAATCGTAGTATCAACAGTAAGAGTTGATGCACCAATACTTGAAGAATCTGTGGTTTTTGTAGTTCCAGTAATTACAAAATTGCCAAAAACTGGTGGAAATGTATCATCATATCCAGAAAACAGCAGCATTTTGAAGAACTGCTTCGTACCTCTTTTGAGAATATCTACTTCTGATACTGTAGCATAAGTATTAGAATCAGTATTTTTGTATATTTGCTGTCCCTCTAAAGACAAAGGATCTCCACTTATTAATTCAGTTAAAATAACTTGCCTTCTTAAGTGATTTGCTGATGAGGGTTTAATTAAATATTGCTCAAGATCTACTAAGTTTGGAGTTTCTCCATATAAAACACCAAAGAGTATTCTAAACGCCTCTTCAGTACCCTTAGTTTCGTAAAAAGTTTTAGCTTCTTTTATAAAATTGCCAACATTTAAATTAGAATCAAAATCATATCCTTCTAATCCAGGAGTAAAGGAATATTTTAATTTTTTATAAAATTCCTGTAAAAATATTGAACTTAAATTAGTTACCTCTGATTGATTTGTGTGAGATTGTGCTGAAGATTCACTAAAAATTAACTCACCATTGTTCATTCCAGAATCATAACCAGTGATTCCAGAAAATCCACGAACACATCCAATGAATGACGATGAATTTTTACTAGTATATGTTATGATTTCATCATCAACTTTAAATAATCCATAAGTTTCTGGAAATCCTTTAGTACTAGAAACTTCTATTGTTGTTTGTGTAGAGTTAATATCCGATGTTAACTCTACAGTATCAGTAATTACCTCAGGAATTAATCGATTTAGATTTATATACTGATCTAAATTCTCAACAATATCTACAGGACCACCTTGATATTCTTGAGAAATGTAATATTGTTTTAAAAACTCAGAGAATTTAGGATTTTCACTTAAAATAAACTCTGGTATCTGACTTTCTATAACATCCTGAATTTGTACTCTGGGAGAGAAACCAGTTTCTATCATATTACAACCTCTTTATTTCTCCGTTTGAATAGCTAGATCTATAATAATTTTCAGATGTAAATATTAC
>MDTC01273756.1_pt1 | contig 24871 bp, 6 predicted proteins | sample 811181 | NCBI WGS metagenome assembly MDTC01 (sample SAMN05326644, study PRJNA326480) | marine metagenome | isolation source: seawater | place: Pacific Ocean: North | collected 2011
AGCGCAAGCAGGACGAGCTCGACCGCAAGAAGAAGGAGGTCGAGGACAGAGAGCAAGCGCTGAAGGACCGCACGGAGAAGATCAAGAAGGACGCGGCGGATGCGGCGGCGAAGGACCCGAACAAGCGCCCGCTCACCGACGCCCAGGCCCGGCTGCAGGCCCAGCAGGAGATCGCCGCCGAGGACAAGGCCGAGAAGGAGGCGAAGAAGGAGGACGACATCGCCGCCCGGGTGGCCCGCGCCCGCATGCTGCCCAGCGCCGAGCGCGACAAGGCGATGAAGCAGATCAAGGACGAGTTCAAGCTCGACAGCGTGGAGCAGGCGACCGACATCGCCAACGCAAAGCAGGCGGAGATCCTGAAGAAGCTCGGAGAAGGCGGGCTGAAGCACTTCGCCGGGCTGAAGGGCAAGGAGCTCGACGACGCGCTGGCCCGGGCCGGCGTGGACAAGGCCCAGCTGGAGACCTTCAAGGCGACCCAGGAGGCCGACGACTTCGACCACCAGCTGGAGGCCAACGCGGCGCTGACCTCGGGCGACCAGGACAAGGAGGTCATGCGCGACAAGCTGCTGACCGCCGCGAAGACCCGCGGGTGCACCCCCGGCCAGCTGCTCTCGGACATGCAGTACGGCAACCCGGAGTGGTTCGCCGACGACCCCGAGCTGCAGAAGATCGCCAAGCGCTTCAACAAGCCCGACCCCCGCACCGCGGACAACGGGGTGCCGAGCATCCTGGGCCTGAAGGACCGCGTCGGCAAGGCCATGATGACCGAGCAGGAGCTGAAGGCCCGCGACGAGGCAGCGCTCCGCAACCAGCGCTTCGACAAGCGCAAGAAGTTCGCCCAGAAGCACGGCATGGAGCCCGAGGAGGCCAACGCGTACATGGCGCGCATGGCCCAGCGTTTCAACCTGTCCGAGGACGCGTTCCTCGACGGCTACGACCCCGAGGCCGACGTCGCCACCGAGGGCGCTGGCGGTCCGGCGGACAAGGCTGCGCTCGACGACGAGCTCCTCGACATCAGCAAGATCAAGGACGACAAGAAGAAGCAGGAGGCCATGGCGGCATTCGTCGCCAAGCACGGCACCGCCGCCCTGCTCTCGGGCGAGGGACTGGAGCTGGACGCCCACGGCCAGCCGAAGATCGACCCGCTCACCGGCGGCCCGATCGCAACCCGTGGGCTGGCCCAGATCAACGCTGGAATCGACAAGATCGAGGATCCGACCAAGCGCATGCAGGCCCGGCTGCGGCTGATCGAGCGCAACGACATGTCGCTGGAGGACCTGGGCACCGGCATCGCCAACCGCACCCGCAAGGACCAGCTGTCGACCGGCTTCGCGGAGATCAAGAACAACATCAAGGACATGTCGCCGTCCGACCAGCAGAAGGCGCTCATGGCCTACGCCGACGAGAACGGCGTGGCCCTCGCGGATCTGGAGCACAACTACGCGGAGGAGAAGGCCGAGTTCAACCGCAAGCTGGCGCGGCTGCAGGACCAAGGCTCGGGTCGGGCGGCGGTGGCGCAGCTGGGCGTCATGCTCGGCGGGCCGGTGCTGGACCTGCTGGGCGTGGACCGGGACAAGGCGGCGGAGACCTTCACCTACTCCAGCCACGAGGATCGCAAGGACGTGGCCGCGGCGGCGGAGCGCGCGCGCAAGGGCACCCCCGAGCCCGGGGACGCTGCCCTGCTCGCCGGGGTGCTCGACTGCGATCCCAGCGCGATGAACCGCACCATCGCCGCCAACGAGAAGGATGCCCTGCTGAAGGAGTGGGGCAAGACCTTCAAGGCGGACCCGACGACGCCGCAGGGCCGGGCGAAGCTCGATGCCATCCGCGAGAAGCTGGCCGTGCGCGCCACCGCCCACGGCCAGGACATCGACGAGTACATCCAGAACATGCATCGCCTGGACCCCGACAAGGTGGGGCCAGGCGACAAGGAGCTGCTGGGCCTGAAGAAGGAGCGCACCCGCACCGAGGTCAAGGAGGACCTGAACAAGGAGAAGCTCGCCGACGCGAAGAAGGACCTGAAGAAGCACAAGCGCAAGGAGAAGAAGCTCCAGCGCGAGCTCGACAAGGCGGAGCGCGCCTGGATCAACGAGCCGGACGAGGACAAGCGCAAGGCGCTGCGGAAGAAGCTGGACGAGGCGCGAGGCAAGCTGGAGTCGTTCAAGGCCGAGCTGAAGACGAAGACCAAGGCGCTGGAGACGGCGCAGAAGGCGGTCGACGGCGATCTGGACAAGCGCAAGGACGCCCAGGCCGCCGCCGAGCGGGTCAAGCACCACGAAGAGCTGGCCCTCGCCGCCGATCCCACGCTGCAGGCCCGGGCGGAGAAGGACCCCTACGCCCTCGTGAACGCAGCCCGGGACATGGCAGCTTCCACAGGCAACCTCGCGGACATCACCGGCGTGGGCACCGACCTGGAGGCCACCCTCGCCAGCGCGCCGGAGGACCCGAAGACCCTCGAGTCCGCCCCGCCCGACGACGTGCTCCGCGAGCAGCTCGCCGACATCCGCACCAAGCCCCAGGCCGAGCAGCAGGCCGCCCTGCGGGCCCTGGTCGCACGCTACGGAAAGAAGGCGATCCTGGCGCTGGGCAGCAAGCAGGCCGCGTCCTCGCCGGTGCTCACCCCCGCGACCCAGGCCCGCTGGCTCGAGATCCAGAAGATCGCCGATCCCGACCGGCGCGCCCAGGCCGAGGCCAGCTTCCGCGAGCGCACCGGCCTGTCCATGCCCGCGCTGAAGGCGAAGTCCAAGGAGACCGCGCGCCAGGACCGCGGCCTGGAACAGGTGCACAGCTACCGCAGCAAGGCGATGACGCCCGAGGACCGCGAGCTGGCCCGCCAGCGCCTGCTCAAGCCCGACGGCGAGTTCACCGAGGCCGAGCTCAAGGCGCTGGAGGAGCGCTACGACCAGGAGATGGAGCAGGTCGACGAGCGCCTGCGGGCCGCCGGCGAGGCCGATCCCAAGGTCAAGGACCAGCTCGCCTGGCGGGACGAGCTCGATCGCTTCGACGATCTGCCCCGGTTCGAGCGGGAGAAGCTGCTCGCTGACATCGGGCGCTCCACGAACACGGACCCGCCGCCCAAGGACCTCGCCGAGGCCCGCAAGCTGCTGAACCAGAGCCTGCAGTCCGCCGCCGGGCTGTCGGACAAGGCGTTCAAGCGCCACGACGAGCTGCGGACCCACGAGGTCCAGGTGCGCACCTGGGCGACGGAGCTGCCGGAGAAGTACCGCGACCCGGCCAAGGCCGAGGCCTTCGTCGCCGAGCAGGCGAAGCGGCTGCGCTGCGAGCCGGGCGAGGTCATGGACAAGCTGGCGGCGGTCGACCCGGAGACGCTGGACGACCCCGCGCTGAAGGCCGCCGCGAAGTCCGTGCAGAAGCGCCGGCTGAAGGTCGAGAAGGACCGCCTGGAAGCCGAGGCCGCCTACTACCGCAAGAACCCCCAGTCGAAGACCGAGAAGAAGGAGCTCGCCGACGAGCGACTCGCCCGGTACGAGGCCAAGGATCAGGCGAAGAAGGAGGCGAACGACTTCTTCACCAAGGTCGCCCAGGACGAGAAGGCCGCGACCGCGCTGTCCGGGATGACCGGCGTCGAGGTCGACCCCGCCGCCGCCAGCGCCGCTCTCGACGCCTACCGCCTCGCCACGGGCAAGGACCGGGCCCAGGCGCTGGAGGACCTGAAGGACCCCGAGGCATTCCAGCAGGCCATGCGCGCGTCCTTCGGCAAGGACGACAGTCCGCACATGCGCGCCGAGCTGGACCGCATCCGCCGCATCGAGGATCCGGAGGCGCGACAGAAGGCGCTGGCGGCGTTCGCCAAGCTGACCGGCAAGACCGAGGCCGAGCTCAACGGCAAGACCAACGAGCTGCTGGTCGAGGACCGCATCTTCGGCGCGGTGTTCGAGACCAGGGACCTGCCGTCCGATCTGCGCGACGAGAAGATCGCCGCCATCGCCAAGGCCTGGGACATGCCCGAGTCCGAGGTGCGCAGGATCTACGACGCGCGGATCGAGGAGCTGGAGGCCACCAGGGCCGCGCTGAACGCGGGTGCCGGCCAGGGTGACGACCGGCTCGCCCGGGCCCAGCGCCGCCTCGATCGCCTGGCCGGCATGAAGGACCCGGCGAAGGCCAAGGCGGAGATGGAGGCGCTGTCGAAGGAGCTGCGCCTGCCCATGGCCGACGTGCAGGCCCTGGTGGCGATGGACCGCTCCAAGGTGGTCGAGAAGCGCGCGGCAGACGCGCTCGCCGTCAAGACGGTCAACGAGGACGGCAGCGTCAGCACGGACTCGCGAAAGTCCAGGAAGCAGCTCGAGAAGGCCAAGCGCATGGCCGCGGAGCGGGGCCAGGACCTGGAGAGCTTCCTCGACATGCTCGCGACAGCGCCGGACAGCGCGCTGAAGGGCGACGACAAGGCCGATCTCATCGCCCTGCGCGGGCTGCTCACCGCCAACGGCTACGAGGTCCGCTTCGACAGCCAGGTCGAGAAGAGCGCGGCCCTGCTGACGAAGGACGGCACCCTGGACCCGGAGCAGGCCCACCTGGTGCGCCAGGAGCTGCTCGGCGCCACCGACCGCGACCAGGGCGATCTCCTGCTGGAGCTGCAGTTCGCCATGGCGAAGAAGATGGGGCGGCCGGTCACCGATCCCAACGTCTACGACGCGGTCGTCGCCGAGCTGTCCAAGGGGGCGCGCAAGGAGGAGCTGGGCACGATCCAGGGCAAGCTCAACGGCATCCGGACCCGCACGCAGATCAAGCTGGTCCGCATCGAGAACATCAACGGCGGCATCACCGAGAACGTCGCCATGGACGACGCCCTGGGCGCGCTCACCGGCAACGAGCGCCAGCTGTGGCTCGCCGAGGAGCGCGCCGCCTTCCTGCCCGCGGGCAAGACCTACGACGCCCTGTCCGCGGACGAGCGCAAGAAGGTCGACGAGCAGGTGCGCGACAAGATCGAGGGCGCGACCTGGGGGGACGAGGAGGACGTGTCGGTCGCCATCCTCGACGAGGCGATCGCCGAGGGGGACCAGCGCGCAGAGGGTGCGTCTGCGGCCGACATCCGCCGGTTCCGACTCGACCGGCTGGAGAGGGCGCTGGACCCCGAGGACGGCGACGGCGACACGCCGCGGGTCCAGGCCGCCATGCTGGCGATGACCGCGGATCAGCGGCGCTGGGCGCTCCGCCAGATGGGCGCGGGCGACGCCGACGGGGGCAAGGAGGCCCGGGCGAAGCTCTCGGAGGCGCTCGACAGCTGGACCTGGTTCGGTCTCGACGACGACCTGCAGGAGCTCATCGAGGGCGACGTGCGCACCGTCCAGGACGAGGCGGAGGCCCAGGCCAAGCGGTTCGGCGAGCTGGAGAAGGAGCTCGACGAGGTGCGCGCGGTCGCCCGGGACCTGTTCGGCACCGACGATCTCGGAGCCATCGGCGACGCCCGCGCCGAGATCGATCGGGTCAGCAAGGCCACCGGCCTGTCCAAGGCCAACGCCATGCGGGTGCTCCGCGGCGAGCCGATCGTCCCAGAGACCGCCACCCCGAAGGACGGCAGCAAGGACCCGACCCGGCAGGTGGACTCGGCCAAGGTCGGCACCAGCGTCGAGGCCCTGCAGGCCGCCCTGAAGAACGAGGTGGTGCGACCCTCCGACGTACGCGACGCCATCGCCGGCCTCTCCCCCGCCGAGCTGGCCGAGGTCATGCGCGCCTGGCCCCTGGAGGGCGAGCAGAGTCTGCGCGCCATGCTCGACCAGCGGATGACGAAGTCCGGCACGACCGAGCTGAACATCGCGCTCACCAAGGCCGCCATCGACGCCCAGCGCAAGCAGGACGACGTCTTCGTGGACGCGCTGAAGGAGCTGTCCCCCGAGGCCGCGCGGGTGCTCACGACCCAGGACGGCGTCGACGACGAGCTGGCCCGCATCCAGGCCCTGCCCGAGGAGGCCCGCCAGGCCGAGATGGAGCGCCTGGCCCGCGACCTCGCCGAGCAGGGCAAGGACGGGCTCGCGCGCCTGCGTCGGGCGGTCATCGGCGACGGCAGCGGGGGCGGGATGCCCGACGCCTTGCTCGCCGAGCGCCTGGAGGCCATCGACCAGCTCCCAGCCCACGAGCAGGCCGCCGCCAAGGAGCGCCTGTGCCGCATGACCGGCGCGGATCCCCACTCCCTCGACGAGCGCCTCGAGCTGGCCCGGACCGCCAAGGACGTCGCCGCGGCCATGGCCGAGGTGCAGCAGAAGCCCGCCCACGAGCGGGTCGCCGCGATGCAGGCCCTCGCCCGGGACAAGGGCATGAGCGTCGAGGAGATGAACCGCCTGGCGACCGAGGCCCGCGCCCAGGGCCTGGTCGTCGATCCCCCCGCCGGCGTCGATCCCCAGACCCGCGACGTGGTCGCCTACCGCCTGCAGCGCCTGCGCAGCGAGGGGCTGACCGGGACCGCCCTGAAGGAGCGGCTGCAGGAGCTGGCTGCCTCGTTCGACCTGTCCCTCACCCAGCTGGCCGAGGTCGCGACCCACGAGGCCGAAGAGCACAGGAAGGAGGCGGAGAAGGGGCGCGCGATCGAGCTTCAGATCCTCAACGTCGAGGGCGCGCTCCAGGGCGATCCCGAGAAGCTCAAGGCGCTCGCCGAGCTGGCGAAGAAGGACCCCGAGGCCTTCCGCGAGGTGGTCCGCAAGGGCTGCAAGGCGGACTTCGCGACGGGCATGGAGCAGCTCGAGCGCGCGGTGATGAAGGGCTTCATGCGCGCGGGCACCTCCGCCTACGATCCCGACGGCGGCTACCTCACCCGCCAGGCGTTCGACATCGCCAGGCTCGAGGCGCCGGATGTGGAGCTGCCGAAGGCCCTCGACCGCAAGACCGCGGACCAGGTCAAGGCCGATCTGCTCGTGCAGTACCAGCTCCTCGGCAGCAAGGACGGCACCCTCGACCTGTCGAGCCAGCGCACCGCACTGCGCGAGGCCGGCCTGTCCGCGACCGAGATCGACCAGGCCCTCGATGGCCTCGAGAAGCTCGCCAAGCACGAGTTCGACGCCTTCCAGATCACCGCTGGCTACACGGCGAAGCGCATCAAGATGGCGGTCAGCGCCGAGAAGCTCTCCGCGGCCCTCAACGGCGCCTCACCCCACGAGCTCGCCGCGGCCGACGCGATCCTCAGGGCCGAGTCGCCCCAGCGCTACCCGAACGGCATCGCGTCGGTGGTCGACCGCAAGCAGCGGGTGCTCTTCGGCGTCGAGGACCACGTCAAGGCCGACGTCGAGACCCGCCTCGCCGCCTACGGCAAGCTGAAGACCGCCTACGTCGCGGTCGACGAGGAGGGCGATCGCTCGATGAAGGCCGGGCTCACCGCGAAGGAGTTCGACCGCTTCAACCGCCAGCACCTGCTGATCGAGGCCATGAACCGGCCCGCCGCATCGAACCAGCTGCTGCTCGACATCTTCCAGACCGACGCCGAGACCCAGGCCATCCTGCTGCAGACCGGCGAGAAGTTCCACGGCGGCTCGAGCTTCGGCTTCAACCTGTCCATGCGCCTGATCCGCAGCATGGAGGCCTTCGGCGACCCGAACGAGGAGAAGGCCCGCAACGACCTGGTCCGCCTGATGCGCGATCAGGTGCCGATGCTCAAGTACGCCGATCCGCTCTACGACCCGTTCAAGGACAAGGAGCGCAAGACCGACAACCGGGCCGCCTACGACGCGGTCCTGGACGAGGCCGGCTCCGCGGTGGTCGAGGGTCGCTTCCAGGAGCTGCGCAAGAACCCCGACAACCGCTACATCACCGACGCCGAGCTGCGCCGTCAGGCCCGGGCCGAGCTGACTGCGGATCCCGAGAAGTTCCGGGAGCAGGCCAAGGAAGTGCACGAGCGCGCCAAGGAGAACGCGCGCAAGCTCTTCCTGTCGCAGGAAGGCAGCTGGGGCTTCGGCGACGACGCCAAGGAGACCCACCGGGCGCTCCTGGCGATGCAGCCCCACGAGATGGCGCTCTTCAAGAAGGAGTTCGAGCGCCAGACCGGCCAGGACCTGATGAAGTTCCTCCACGACGAGCTGTGGGAGAGCGACTACGACATCGCCTGCGACCTGATGTCCGCCGACCGCCGCCAGGACGGCGTCCGCGAGTTCATCTTCAAGACCGCGGACGGCTGGTTCGACGAGGACGAGGCCTTCCTGTTCGAGACGCTGGAGGGCCTGACCGACGAGCAGCGCACGGCCCTGGTCAAGGACCCCCGCTTCGCCGCCGCCCGCGAGTCCATCATGGAGGACCTGGGCGACAACGAGCAGCGCCTGCTGCGGGCCTACACGACCATCGACCCCAAGACGGGCATGGCGACGATCGACGCCGCCCAGGTGGCGGCCGTCAAGATCAACATCGCCATGTTCGGCGAGGGCGAGTGGTTCGAGGGCTGGGGCACCGACGAGGAGGCCATCCTGGCTGAGCTGTCCAAGCTCTCCCCGGCCGAGATGGTCAAGATGCAGTCGTACTACGAGCGGTTCTACGGGGAGGACGGCCAGGAGTACGACCCCTCGAAGGGACCGAGCACGGTCCTGCTGGAGCACATCAACAGCGAGATCACCCTGCCCGCCATCGAGGGCACCCAGACCGTCGACTCCCTGTTCATGGAGATCGTCGAGGCCGAGCTGCGCGGGGACAAGATCACCGCGGATGCCCACCGCCTGCAGCTCGCGACCTGGGGCGAGGGCCGCGACTTCGTCGGCTTCACCGGTGGGGCCGGCACCGACGAGAAGCTGCTGCGCGAGACCCTGCTGCTGGGTGCCAACGGCGAGGGAGGACGCAGCAAGGAGCACTACCTGGCGCTGCGCAAGCGCTTCGCCGAGCTGTACGGCGACGACTACCCCGGCGCGGGCGATGCCCTGACCAACATGCTCGAAGACGAGCTGTCGGGCTCCGAGTACGCGGAGATGGTCGACATCGCCAACACCGGCGAGCAGGACGACGCCCTGGCGCTGCTGCGGGCGATGGACGGGGCCGGCACCACCACCGAGGTGGTCGACCGGGTCATGGACTCCATCGCCGAGATGTCGCCGGAGGAGGTCGCCGCCTTCCGCCTGCGCTTCCGCACCTATGCCAAGGAGGTGCTGGGCAACGAGCAGACGCTGGACGAGTGGCTCGAGGGCGATCTCTCCGGCATGGCGCTGCTGGACGCGCAGATCAAGCTCCGCGGAAAGCCCACGACCATCGCCGACAAGATGGCGATCGCCCGCCTGCGCTACGACTTCGAGAAGGGCGGCGGCAGCCTGCTCAACCGCTACCTCGGCAACCCCATCATGGAGATGGCCGAGGCAGCCGGGTTCAGCTCGGCGGACTCCGAGTTCAAGCATCTGACCGCCGAGCTCGAGGCCCAGGTCCTGCCCGACGGCACCCTGCGCGATCCGAGCGCCGCCGAGTACTTCGAGGACCTCTTCGGTCGCCAGCAGGAGGCGGCCAAGGAGTACCGGGCAGTGCGCGACTCGGCGGCCGAGGCCATCGCCACCGGCGTGGGCGTGGTCGTGGGTGCCATCGCCGCGGTCGCGACCGGCGGGGCAGCGGCGGGCCCGATGCTCGCGTTTGCCATGGCCATGACCCAGAACGCGGTCAAGTGGGCCATCAAGGGGCCCGGGGTCTCCCACTCCGAGATCGCCACCGACATCGCCATGGCCCTGGTCGAGGCCGTCACCGCCGGCATCGTCGACTCGGAGAAGTTCAAGGCCGTCACCGAGGGCCTCGGCGGCAAGATGATGGAGCTCGTCGGCAAGCACTTCGTCGGCAAGCACTTCTCCAAGAAGGCGGTGCAGGAGTTCCTGACCGAGATGGTGCAGAAGGTCGCCGAGGGCACCATCGAGGCCGCCCTCACGAGCGCCGTCGAGGTACCCGCCAGGATCGACGAGGGCGCGTCGATGGAGGAGATCTTCGGCGGCATGGTCAAGGGCACGCTCATGGGCGGCGTCAACGCGGTCAAGGGCATGGTCACCGGCATGATCACCGGCCGGCTGGAGAAGGGCGCGCTCGACAAGCTGGGCCTGTCCGACCTGGCCGAGGAGCTCGGCGACCCGTCGAGCCTGGGCAAGGGCATCTTCTCGGCGGACTTCGTCAAGCACGTCTCGGTCGAGTTCGCCAGCAACGTGGTCAAGGCGACCGTCGGCAAGGCCACCGACCCCGACTTCATCCTGGGCCTGGGCCGCGGCGAGGGGCTGAACGCGGAGCTGACCAAGGAGATGCTGGTCGACTCCTTCGTGGGCGCGCTCAAGGACGTCGCCACCGAGCGCAGCAAGCTGTACCAGCAGAACAAGAAGTCCAGGTTGGAGCGAGAGAAGATCGAGGCCGAGGCCGCGATGGACAAGGCCCGCCAGGCCATCTCCCCCGAGCTCGCCGCGCGGCTCGCGGCAGACGAAGCGGCCGAGAAGGACCCGGACTTCCTGGCGACCCGCAAGGCCAGCGGCGAGGCCGACGCGGCGTTCGCGAAGCTGGCGGAGGACAAGGGGTTCAGCCAGGACTGGAACAACATCTACCACCCGGACTTCGATCTCGACAGCATCGCGGACGACGACCTGCGCAAGGCAGCCCGGGCGGCCCGCGAGGCCCGGGAAGCCCACCAGGCGACCGCCGCGTTCGTGGCGAAGCAGGAGGCCGAGGACGCCCTCGAGGCGCGCCGGAACCGCCGCTGGAAGGAGGGGGATGCGGATCGGGAGGCCCAGGATCTGGCCGACAGCGCCTTCCTGGCGGCCGAGGACCAGGAGGCCGCGGCCAGCAAGGGGCTGGCCGACGTCGAGGGCTACCAGCGGGCCGCGGTCGGCGACGAGGCGTACGAGATCGGGCAGGTGCTGCGGGCGAACCACGTGGACGACGCCGCGCTCATCGAGGCGCTGCAGTGGGGCGGCCTGGACGACCTGGGCGCGACGATGGGCGAGCGCATGGGCGCGGGGATCGCCGCCTTCGACCGCCTCAACGCCACGAACGGTCACACCGATCACCCCGACCCGCGGATCGCCCGCAAGCGCTTCTCCGACGTGCTCGGCGCGCTCCCCGACGAGGCCCGGGACCACATCGCCCACCTGCTGGTCAAGCAGGGTGGCGGCGACCTCGCCGAGGCGGAGCGCCTGTTCGGGCCCGGCCCCGCGCTCGACGCGGCGAAGAAGGCCAAGCAGCGCCTGGACACGGCGAGCCAGCAGCTGGGCACCGACGATCCGCGGATCAAGGGCGCGCTCATGGACTGCGATCCGGCGGTCATCCGCGCGATGTCCGAGACCGACGATCTCACCGAGCTGGCCGGCAAGGACGAGCGCGTGCAGGGCGCCCTGGTGCAGATGCTGGGCGCCCAGGGCGACGCCGAGGGACGCGCGATCATGGCCCAGGTCGTGCTGCACGCGAACGGCGGGGACTACGCCGCAGCGAGCCAGGCCATCGGCGAGCTGGAGGGCGCCCAGGGCACCGCGGCCCGGCAGGCGCTGGCCGCGGCGCGCAACGAGACCGCGGCAGCCCTCCTGAAGCAGGCGGGCACGACCGGGATCATCACCAGCGAGGATCCGCTGGTGGTGCACCTCGACGAGCACAGCTCCCTCTCCGACGAGCAGGAGCTCGAGCTGCGCCGGCTGGGCGCCCTCATCCGCCGCAGCGAGACGCTGGACCAGGTGATCGCCCGGCGCGAGGCCGAGGCGACGAAGATCCCGGAAGGCATGGAAGACCTGCACGCCGAGATCGAGGGTGAAGGCGGCATCTTCGACGGCACCGGCCTCATCCAGCGCGAGCTGTCGACCTTCGACCGGGTGGTCGCGCGCCACGCCATGGCCCCGGTCATGGAGCTCATCCTCGAGCAGGCCGAGGCCTCCGACGACCCCAAGAAGAAGCAGGACGCCGTCGAGTACATGATGCAGGACCTGGCGAAGCAGCCCGGCCAGGGCGCCGCCATCCACGCCATCCAGCACGCGGGAACCGTCGAGCAGCAGCTCCAGGCCAGCAAGGACCTGATCGCGTACAGCCAGCTGCTGGACCTGGACGCCAGCGAGCTCGACGACGCGCAGAAGGAGATCGTCAAGCGCGCGATCTTCCACCTGCAGAAGCGCGAGATCGACTTCCTGGCCGGCGAGGAGGACGAGGGCGAGGACGGGGCCGAGGGCGCGACTCCCCTCGCCTACCGCAAGGTCTACAACCCGGCCGACCTGTCGACGCTCCTGTCCGACAAGTACCGCTCCGACGCGTTCGGCGGCGCCCTGGGCGTGGCCGACAACACCGAGGGCCAGGACTCCCAGCAGGCGATCGCGTCCCTGGGCCTGCTCTACAAGAACCGCGACGGCGACATCCCGTTCATGGAGGACGACCCCGACAACCCGGGCAGCAAGCGCCCGATCCGTCGGGTCGGCGTGCTGGACAAGGCCGCGGACGAGACCCTGGTGCGGGCGGCGAAGGTGCCGGTCCACCCCGACATCCACGCCTTCATCGTCGCGCAGGCCACCGCCGGCGACCCCCAGGCCCAGGCGCTGCTGGACCGGGTGAAGGTGGGCGACAACGGCGCCTTCGGCGCGGACAAGGACGACGCGCGCGACTTCCACAACGAGTTCAGCGGCCTCGGCGGAACCCGCAGCGCCCTGTCCGGACTGCCGCACATCGACGACTTCACCACCCTCAACCTGGAGCAGCACGCCGATCGCGGCGAGGGTGCGAAGCTCGCCCAGGGCGACGCGGTCAGCATGCTCGACGAGCACGGCAAGAAGTCCACGTTTGCGGTCTACGACGGCACCCACTGGCGCCTCGTCGACAGCTCCGGGCTGACCCCACAGGAGCAGAAGGACGTTCGAAGCTGGCTCCTGGCGCAGGAGGGCTTCCCGGCCGGGGACCTGGAGGCGCACGATGTGGCGGTGCACGGGGACGGTGCGCGGACCATCGGCGGCGCTCCCGAGGTCGAGGCGCCGAAGCTGCTGCCCGCCGGTCCCGACGCTCCCAAGCAGCTCACCGCCGGAGAGGTCTTCGAGCCCAAGGGTCTGCTCCCGCCGGGGCCCGACGCTCCCAAGCAGCTCACCGCCGGAGAGGTCTTCGAGCCCAAGGGTCTGCTGCCGGCGCCGAACCCGAGCGCGGTCACCCAGGCCGGGGGCGCCGCGGACAGGATCGTCAGCCTCGTGCAGGACACGCACATGGCGCAGTCGGGCGGCGCCGAGATCCTCGCGACCCTGCGCTCGCTGAAGACCCAGGACGCGTACGACCACTTCCTGGGCCGGTTCCACCCCGACACCCGCGACGCCCTGCGCAAGCGCGCCCGCGAGCGCATGTCCGACGCCGACTTCGCGGAGTTCGAGGCGCACTTCTCCGGAGACGCCGCCCGGGCGGCCAAGGCGGCTGCGCTCAACGAGCTCAAGGCCAAGGTCGTCACCGAGGGCGACGAGAAAGTCGAGGGCCGGGGCTGGGGCTACCTGGCGAACCTGGCCCGCGGGGCGGTGAATCCACGCCTGCTCACGGCGGAGGCGATCCGCGGCACCCGGCTGGGGCGCACCGACACCCGGCAGGAGGCGACGCTCTCCCACCTCGCCGGGCTCGACCCGTCCGTGCGCGCGCACCTGGCCCAGGACGACGACTTCCGCACGGAGCTCCTGGGCGGCTTCGACGAGGGCACGCCGGAGCGCCGCATGGCCGAGGCGCTGCTGCTCCGCCAGGGCGAGGAGGAGACGACCGCACGCTTCAATGCCCGCCAGAGGGCCCGGTTCGTCGTCGCCGAGCTGGAGCAGGCCGCCGACAACATGCACCGGCCGGGCGCCCGCGAGCGCGGCAAGAACATGCGCGCCCAGGCCCTCGCCTCCGCCAGCGCCCTCGCCAGCGATCCCGTCCTGTACCAGCAGGCGCTCGACGAGCTCACCGTTCGCGGCGTGGAGGACCCGGAGGGCTACCTGCGCGACAAGGCGAAGACCGTCGGGACGCCGCGGGGGATCCGCGGGAAGCTGGGGTGGGACGACGATGCCGACCGCGCGGATGCGGCGGCCGGCCAAGCCGCCCTCGACCTCGCGGCGTTCGAGCTGGACCACGCGCGGCAGGCGAAGGCGGAGGGGCGGACCTCGGGACGGGACCAGGCGGTCGCCATGCTGAGCCAGCTCCAGGCGCAGGACCCGGACAGCGCGCCCAGGAGCCTCGACGAGCTCCGTCTGGTGCTGCAGGAGGGCGGCGATCATCCCGCCAGCCGCGAGGCCCTCGCGTACCTCGACGCCCGACGCGAGCACACCCTGCAGATCCGCGCCCAGGCGTTCGCCGCCGCGGCCCACGGCGGACAGACCAAGGCCGCGACCGAGTGGGCCCAGGATCCGGTTCTGTCTTCCCTTCTCGCCCAGCAGGACCAGGTTCGCGCCCGCCGGGACGCCCGGGTCGCCAAGGGTGAGGACACCGCCGCCGAGGACGCGCGCCTGACCGAGCTGGCCCGACGCACGGAGCGCGCGCGAGCGGACCACGAGGCCTTCGTGCGGACCGCCGAGGGTCTTGCGGTCGCATCGGGAACATCGCTGGACGATCTCGTCGGCGCCGAGTCCGGCGAGAGCGTCACCCGGGGCATCACCGACGAGTCCGACTTCCAGCAGCTCAAGCACGCGGCCATCCTGCGCCAGGCGCTGGACCAGGGTCGCGTGGCCCCCGAGGTCGCCCTGCTCGCGGACCTGGTGAAGGGGATCGGGTCGGGCAAGCCGGACAAGCTGGCGGTGGCCTCGCACCTGGCGGGCAAGTCGCCCGCGGAGCTCGACGCCCTGGGTCGCAAGCTGCACGCCCTGGCCAGTGCCGAGGGCATCGTCATCGGCGGCGCCATCTTCAACACCCGCGACAGCGCCGATCCGGACGCGCCCGGCGGCGGGAGGGAGTTCCTCGCCGGCGCCCTCGACAGCGCCGTGGGCGGCCGGGACGGCAGGCAGCTCGCCCTCGCCGCCCGGCACGCGCAGGAGACGCACGATCCGCGGACCGCGACCCCGTCCGAGCACAGCGCCGCGCTGGACCGCGAGGCGGCCTTCCTCGACGACGGGATGAAGGCCGGGGCGGCGTACACCGTCTGGGGCGATCGCAGGTCAGCCGCCGCGGATCGCCGGACGGAGGACGTCTCCCCCGACGCGGCGGACACGTCGTGGGTCGAGCTCGACAAGGCCGAGCGCGCCTACGCCCAGGCGATCGCCGCCGCCCGCGAGAACGAGGATGCCGCGGTGGGGTGGGCTCGGGTCCAGGACGCCAGGCAGCGCTACCAGCGCGCAGTCGTGCGGGACGAGGCCGAGCGGGCCGCGGACGCAGGGACGCGGGCGGCCGGCGTGGGGCTCGCGATGCGGGTCATGCTCGGAGGAGCGGGGCTCGACGGCGTCGACCAGCTGGTCGCCAGCACCGCCGGATCGAGCGCCGCGGAGGCCGCCGCCCGGGCCACCGCCGGGGGTGCGGATGCTGGGAGCGTGCGCGATGGTCTCGCAGGAAAGCTCGTGGGAGCGGGGATCGGCGCCGGGGTGAAGGCCTTGACGCCGGACGGCCTGACGCCGGCGATGGCCGCCCTCGAGGAGAAGGACCCCGAGCAGTTCAAGCAGATCAAGGCGCTGATGGACGCCAGCACCACGCCGGCCCAGGACGTCGAACAGGCGGCCCGGGCGGCCGGCGCCGCGGCTGCAAAGCGTGGGTTGAAGGCGGGCCTCGACGAGGCAGTCGACACGGCGAACCAGTCCGGCGACGACGCCGCGGAGCGTCGGGCGAAGCGCATGAAGGACCTGGCGGTGGACGTGGCCGCAGACGCCGCGAAGGTCGGCTACGCCGAGGCGATCGACGAAGACGGCCCGGACCGCCCCGACCACGGCGAGCAGGTGGGACGCGACGTCGCGAACGCCATCCACGGAAGCACCGTGGACATGGTGGGCACTGCCGCCAAGGACCGCACGCACAGCGGCAGCCGAGCGCTGGATCAGGGCGCCGGAGAGCTCGCCGGCCCAGAGGAGATCGACGTCGATCTCTCCGACCTCGAGGACCCGCCCGAGTACGACGTCGACCTGTCCGATCTCGACGAGACCGAGGCCGAGACCGAGGCCGAGATCGAGGCCGAGATCGACTCCGGCCCCGACTCCGCTCCCCCTCCCGCTCCCCCACCGCCCCCCGACCACGACTTCACCGACAGCGTCGACGCCCACACCGAGCGCGCCCGCGCCGCCCGCGTCTCGGGCCCCGAGCGCATGGGCGTCGAGTCCGTCGACGCGGCCCTCGACGCCACCTACGACAGCGCCGGGCAGGCCTACGCGGGCGACTCCGCCGGCGCGGCCCACATGGTGCAGGTGGCGAGCCAGGTGAACCGGGTCGGGCGGGGCGCGCTCGCCGACGTCGACGCCGAGTTCGCCGACAAGCGGGCCGCCTACATCGCGGCGTTCGAGGCCGAGTGGAAGCCCGAGGTCGATGCGGGAGACATGACCCCCGAGCGCTACGCCGAGAAGCTGCAGGGCGACCTGGACCACCAGTTCGGCAAGCAGGAGCAGGCCGCCCGGGAGCGCGTGGAGGTGGCGGTCACTCGGGCCGCGCGACTCGCGGGAAGCGAGGACGTCGCCGTGCGGGGCGAGGTCGCTGCCGCCCTCGCCCGCTACCAGAGCCGGTCCGCCACCGATCCGGTCGCCGCCCGCGCCGAGCTCGAGGACCGGCTCTACGCCGCCGAGCAGGGCTACCTGCGGGCGAACGTGCGCACGCTCAACCGGGCGATCGGCCGCCTGCGCAGCGGGGACGGCATGGCCGACCTCACCGACGACGAGGTCGAGGCGCTCCTGCAGGACGCGGTGTCCGAGACCCGCAAGCGCATCCAGGCCGACCAGCGCGGCAACAGCCTCGAGCACGCCATGACGCCCGAGAACCTGGCGTCCTACTGCGTCGACGCCCGCGATCACATCGCGAAGCGGCTGCAGCAGAACGGCGTGGACCAGACGCCGGACGCCGACGCGGTCAAGTGGCACGGCAACTTCGCCAAGGACCGCGACGATCACGACGACGCCGACCTGGACACCCGCTTCCAGTCCGACACCGCGAACCACGTCTGGACCGTCGTGGACGCAGGCAAGGGCCGGCTCGTGCTCATGGACCCCACGTTCGGCCAGTTCCAGGGCACCCGGCAGTGGGAGATCCTCATGCACAGCGAGCACAAGGCGATCGGCGAGCACATCGCCGAGTCGATGCGCGTGCACGGCTACGTCGCCCTCACCCCCGAGGTGGCCGCGGTCTACGGCAAGGTCGTCAGCGGCCGTCCCGACGCCGAGTTCACCCCCGACGACTTCGCCGACCACACCCATGACAAGCACGATCAGGCCCCGAAGGAGGACCCGACCGCCTGGCGGCGCCACCGCTTCGACGCGGACAAGGACGCGAAGGCGCTGGACCCGGAGCTGGAGAAGCGCTGGCGGCTGATCGGCGACGAGGCCTGATCGCCTGCGTCAGGGTCCGTGGGAGTCCACCGCACGGTCCTCCAGCTGCTCCAGCCAGCGGTCGAGCTTGCGCAGGTCGCGCGCGCCGCCAGTGCGGGCGTTGTCGGCCAGCGACGCGCCCTTGTCCGAGGGTGGGGCGCGCCGCCCCGCCATGGCGACCACGTCGGAGAAGACCGCGTCCGACGCATCTTCTCGCTGGATGAGCTGCCGCAGGATCCGCACGCTCGTCTTCAGGTTGCCCCGGTGCTCCTCCACCCGGGCCCGCGCTCGGGTCGCGTCGAGCCCGGAGTCGTCCTTCAGGAGGTCGAGGCCGGCGTCCCAGCGTCCCAGCCGCAGGGCCACCCAGCCGCGCTGGGCCGGATCGTCGCAGGAGACCTTCCCCGGCCCCGCGATCCCGTGCAGCACCCGCCGGGGGTCCTCCTCGGGGTGCTCGGCCAGCCGGTCCGCATGGTCCTTGCGCAGGACCTCGTGGCACCACAGCCCTGCCTCCTCGGCGGTCCACACAGCGCGCGCCTCGTACTCCCGGGCCTGGACCAGGTGCGGGTAGGCCTTGTCCTCGAGAGCCATCCGGTAGGCGTCCGCCTGCTCCGAGGTCAGGTAGGACGGCACCGTCGAGGCCAGCAGGTCCTGGGAGAAGTCCTCCTCGACCGCGGCCAGGGTCGTGAGCGCCGCGATGTCGACTTCTGCCTCGTGCTGCGCCATCGCCGCGGTCAGCACGTCCACGACCTGCTTCACCGCCTCGGTCTTGGCCCGCAGCTGGTTGCGCAGGGTGTCGTCCTCCTGCTGCTTGCCCAGCCCGGGCGGGGCGGCGATCTCGATGCGCATCGCCGCGCGCACCTGCTCCACGTCCCAGGGCACGGCCTCCCCGGCGATCCGGTCCGGCACGGGGCCGGCGAGGGCGGTGAGCGAGAGCAGCAGGGTGAGCACGGGCGCCTCCAGTCAGGGTTCGTACCCGCCCGGGCACGGCGGTTCCGTAGCCGCTCATTCAAACAGATCTTCCTCGATCTTCTCCTCTTCGCTCGATTCCTCCTCCTTCGCGGGCTGCTTGCCCTTGGTCCGGCGCTTCTTGATGCTCTTGTCCTCCTCGGACGCCTTCGGATCGACGTCGGGCTCCTTGCGGATCTTGCTCCTGGGCTCGGGTGGCGTGCCCAGCTCCTCCTTCGGCCACAGCTTCATGCGGCGCTGCTTGAACGCCTCGAAGCCGTCGGAGTCGTTGAACGTCCCGCCCGGGTCGAACGCCGCGTAGAACTCGTCGTCCGCCTGCTCGTTCTTGTATTTCGCCGCCCGCTTGCTCGGGGCCTTCCCTTGGGTCGGCTTGCCGTAGGTCGTGTACGGGTCCATCTGCATGGCGCGCATCAGGGCCTCGTGGAACTCCGACTGGGTCGACTTCCCCCCTTTGGCCAGCATCTCCGCCCGCTCTCGCTGAATACGAAAGTCCTCCTGGTAGCGCTCGGTCGCCCAGGGCTTCTTCTTCGCCATCCAGCCCGGCCGCTCCGCCATGAGCGACTCGTCGAACTCCTTCAGCGACGGCACCTGCTCATCGAGGAGCTCCTGGCGACCGCGCTTGCCGATCTGTTGGTTCAGCCGGAACGCCGTCGAGCTGTGCGACAAGGTGTGTGGCCCCCAGAACGCCGAGCCCACCGCCTGGGTGTCCTTCGCGCTGTAGTAGGAATACGGCGTCGGCACACGGTCGTCGGGCTTGAAGGAGTAGCCCTTCTTCGCGGCCTTCTTGCTGTCGTGCTTCCACGCCTCGTCCGGGGTCTTGAAGGACTTCCCCCCCATGCTCGGCAGGTCGTGGGTCGAGAAGTAGTGATAGACGGGCTTGCCCTTCTCGTCGTAGCTGCCGACGCCGCTCTGCACCGTCCGCTGCACGATCGGCGCCGCCGCGGTCGCGAACGCCGCCCGGCCCGGTGTGCCCGCCGTCACCGACGCCCTGCCCCGGCCGGCCGCCTCGCCGTGGGCCCGCTCGCCCATCTCGTCGGCCTCCCGCTCCAGCGCGGGATCGGCGTTGAGGTGGTGCCCTCCCACCCGACCGGTCGGATCGACCCGCCCCTGCTTCTGCTGGACGGCATGCCACAGCTCGTGCCCCAGCGAGCTCTCGTGTCCCTCGCTCACGTGGATCGAGCGCCCGAGGGTGTAGGCGACCGCACCCACCGACGCTGGACGGTGCGAGCCCAGCTGTACGTCCACGTCGTCCAGCGGCACGCCGGACATGCGCTCGACGGCGCTGCGGACCGCGTCGACGTCGGTGCCGCGCCTTCGGGGTGGGGCCCTACGGACCGTCATCGCCTTCGGTTCCGGCGACGGCCTGCAGCTCCTCCAGGAACGCGCCCATCGCCTGCAGGTTGGCCCTGAGCAGCTGACGGACCAGCTGGTGGGTGGGCTCGGTGCCGTCGAGGTCGATGGCCGTGCGGAAGCGGGCCTCGCCGTCGTCGAAGTCCAGCTCGAAGTGGCCGATCGACAGGCGCATGTTGATCCGCATCATGCGCTCGGCGACCGCGGCAAGGCGGGCCTCGGGCACGGGATCGGGCATGTAGGAGAGAAAGGTGAGGATCCGGTCGTCCTCGTCGGCGTTGGCGAGCACCTTCCAGCGCAGGTCACCGTTCATGAATCCGAACATGAAGGCCGGGCTGCCCTCGATCGGGATGATCGGAAAGCCCTCCTCGCGGAGAAAGGTCTCGATGAAGTCGTGCATCACTTGTCCTCTTCCTTGTTTCGCTTCTTCCAGTCGGCGATGGAGGTCGCGGAGATCGTGGAGTGCTCATAGAGCGCCTGGGCCGCTTCCTTGGACGCGAAGTTGTACTGCAGTGGCGTCTCCTTGCCGAACTTCAGGATCTTGCCCTTGGAGTGGATGGTGTCACCGGTCTTCCCCAGCGGGGTGTTGGCGCTGACGTCGTTGATGGGGCCAGACAGGATGTCGTTGCCAGTCGCCTTCTCGTCCAGCTCCGCCTTGCTGACCTTGTTGGTCTTGGAGTCCTTGGTTGGGAAGCCTCGCTTCATGAAGTCCTGGAAGGTGTCCTCGTCGTCTGGGGCGTTGTGCTGCTGTTTGAGCGCCTTGAGCTTGCTCTTCATGATGCTGAACTTGAGCACGGACCCGTCGGAGAAGCCACCGGTGTAGTAGTCCGCGAACTTGGGGGAGTTCCCCACGTAGAACCCCGGTCCGAGGTCATCGCCGCCGCGCAGGTCCTGATCTGGATGATTGATCCGATACTGTGGGTCGATTGGGATCTTGAGGTCCTTGAAGTTCGTCCCCTTGGACTTCCCCTGGGTCAGCGAGTTGGCGAACGCCGACGAGTTGGTCACATGGTAGAAGTGCATCAGCTCGTCCTGCTCCTCCTCGACCTCCTTCTCGTCCTTCGCCTTGCCCTTGTCCTTGTCGTTGCCGTTGAGCTGCATCACCGGCGCGGGCCGGCCGATGCCGACCGTGCCCAGATCCGGCGGCGAGGCGTCGCGGATCCCGTCATCACGGGCGAGCCCGCCGGGGGGACGATCCCGCGCACCCGTGAGCGGTGCACGCTGCGGTGAGCGCGGCTGCGTCGTACGTCCCATGCCCGTGGTCATGCTCCCTCCTGCCGGTTCCCTGGTTCCATCCTAGTCTTCCCCATCTTCCCCATCTTCCTCATCTTCCTCTTCACCGTGCGAGGAGGCATCCGACTCCTCGTCGCTGCTCGGCTCGTCGTGCTGCACCGAGCTGATCACGTGGGTCCCGCCCGGACTCATCGGTACCGCCACCGAGTCGTCGGCGAACTTGTCGCTGCCGATGACCGCGGACAGTGCGCCTCTGACGCCCCGAAGCCGCGCATTGTCGGTACTTGCGATCCCGGTCCGGTCCGAGCTCGTCGGCGGATCAGGCCGGTTGGACTGGGTGGAGTTGCGCTTGCCGTGCCCGATCCGCAGGTTGGGCCGGACGTCGGTCAGCCGGGACCCCAGGCGCGAGGCCTGCTCGGCCATCTCCTGGCTGTCGACGTCCGACTCCTCGTCGCTGAACTCCCGCGCGATGTCCGAGGCCTCCTCCTCGTCCTGGGTGGTGGCCAGGGCGAAGTCGCGGATGGCCTTGCGCGCGCCCGGGCGGTCCGTTCCCGGCGCGCCGCCCTTGTGACCCAGGGCCCCCAGCGCCATGTGCAGGCCGGTCTCCGCCCCGAACAGGTGGTTCATGGACGCGCCCGAGCTCTTCAGCCCCTCCCCGCTCGCGGCCATGTGGTTCTCCTCGGGCGTGTTCAGCTTCGGGTCCCGCAGCTTGGCGTCGGCCACCAGCCTGGACTCGTGCCGGGCGTGGCGAGAGGTGCGCTTGGCCTTCTTCGCTGCGCTGACCACGCGCTTCTTGTTGGGTCCCGCGAACTCGGACTGCAGGCGCTTGCGGTCGACCCGCGGGGGCAACTTCGTCTTGCCCTTCTTCTTCGTGGCGAGCGACTGGAACGCCGGCGGCTCCCACTCGACGTCGGCCAGCGCGTCCTCGTGGTCCTGGGCCTGCAGCTGGGTCGGAAAGACCCGGGTCGGATCCTGATCGGTCGACCAGCCGCCGGACGAGGTCTGGAACACCACCCGCTGCAGCACCGGGGGCGGGCGCACGACCGCCACGGTGCCGAGATCGGGAGGGTCGACCGGCGCCGCCGTGCGCGGCGCCGCCCCTCCGCGGTGATCGAGCCCGGTCTCGGCAGCAGCGCGCTCCGATCCGCGGTCGGTCCTCCGGCCCAGCGCCCGCTTCATCGCCCACCTCCGCACTCGGGTCGGCTACGCTCTCGGCCATGTCGTCCACGCCGTCCCAGGACCGCCTCTTCGTGCTCGCGCGGCGCGCCCGGGCCCAGGGCAAGCTGCCCGCGGCCGAGCTGCTCGCCCGCCGGGTCACCGCCGCCCATCCCGACGATCCCGACGGGTGGCGCCTGCTGGGGGAGGTGCTCGCCGCGCGCGGTCGTGCGGACGACGCGGTACAGGCCTTCGATCGCGCCGGAGACGGCCCCACCGCCCGGCTGATGCGCGGGCTGGAGCTGGCCTCCGCAGGCGCGCTCCTCCAGGCCGAGGCCGAGCTGCAGGCCGCCCTCGCTGCCGGCCTCGACGCCGCGCGGGTCCACCTGGGCGCGGTGCTCCTGCGCATGGGCGAGCCCGATGCCGTCCTGCGGCTGTGCGCCGATCGCCCCGACACTCCCGCGGAGGCCGCGCTGGCGATGGTCGCCCGCCAGTGCTCCGAGGCCGTGCTGGGTCGGCGCCTGCCCTGGCCCGCTCCTGTCGCTCCCTCCGAGGAGCAGGGCGCGACACCGCTGCGGCGCATCGTGCTGTGGACCACCCGGCCCAGGGCGGCCCTGACCACAGCGCTCCTCGCCCACGCCCCGGCTGCCCTGGAGCGCCAGGGGGCGTCGGTCACGGTGCTGATCGATGCACCGATCCCCCAGGATGAAGCCGGGTTCGAGGTCACAACCCACCTGTCGGACCAGGCCTTCGACGCCCGCCTCTCCGAGCTCGCGCCCGACGTGCTGCTGGACCTCGACGGGGCCTACGCCCTCGGTCGTCGCGGCGGGGGGCCGGCCGGACTGCTCGACCGGCGCCGAGCTCCGCTCCAGGCCGTGTGGACCGGCAGCGTGGACCTTGCGGACGGCACCGTGCACGACGGCCTCGTCGACCTGGCGTGGGTCGGTCCGCCACCGGGCGACCTGCCCCCCCTCACCCCGCCGCCCAGCCTGCTGCACGGCCACCTCACCTGGGGCCTCCTGGCCCACCCCGCCTGCCTCGGGCCGTCCGTGCGCCGGGTGCTGCAGGAGATCCTCGACGCCCGCCCCGACGACCGGGTGTGCCTGCTGCTGGATGAGGGCGGCCCCGACGAGCACGCGCGCTGGACCAGCCGCCTGGCCGACGCAGGGATCGCGCCGGAGCAGGTGAGCGTGCGCACGGCGGTGGACCGCGCCACCCGGCGAGCCTGGCTGTCCGGGGTCGACGTCGTGGTGGACGGGTGGCCCTGCTCCAGCTTGAGCGGCACGCTCGACGCGCTGTGGATGGGGGTCGTCGTGCTCACCCGGCCCTCCGACCGCCGCGCGGGTGCCCTGGCCGCGGATCTCCTCCGGGCGATCGGGCGCCCCGAGGACGTCGCTGCCGACGAGCCCGACCAGGTGCGTCGCGCCCTCGCCCTGGCCGCGGACGCCGACGCCCGCCTGCAGGCTCGCCGCAGCCTGCGCCAGACCCTCGCCGAGGCCCCGCAGGCCGATCCGGATCGCGCCGCTCGCGCCCTGCTGGACGCCATCGACGCCCTCGCAGCGGGCTGAACCCGGGCGGCCGACCCTCACTTCAGCTCCTTCGTCGTCGGCTGGTAGGTCTGGACCTCGTGGTCCGGTCCGTTGAAGCGGTCGAGGTCGATGCTCTCGTTCAGCGCCTTGCCGTTGAAGCTGTGCTGCCAGAAGCTCCAGCTCTTCCACGGCCCGAACGGGCTGGGCTCGCCGGACTCCAGGTGCACGAGCCACAGGGGTCGCTTGCCCAGCTCGCTCTCGAGCAGCTCGGCGACGGGCAGATCGGAGCAGGCGAACCCATCGGTCCAGGTCTGGCGCCCGGTGTAGACCATCACCTGCACGTTCAGCTCGGACTCCACCAGGTGCACGAAGTTGTAGAGCTCCGGAAGCACGGTGACGCAGTTCTTCCCGTCCTTCTTGTAGAGCGACTCCACGTCGACCACCGGCGGCAGCTCCCCCGGATCATCGCGCAGGGCGCCCAGGAAGGTCGCCGCCTGATCCGCGCCGGACGTGCCGCGCTGGAAGTAGTGGTAGGCGCCCCGGGCGTAGCCGCAGCGGCCGGCGCCGGCCCAGTGCTGGTCGAAGAGCTTGTCCTTGCTCTTGTTGTCACTGGCGCGGATGAACACGAACTGCACGCCGTCCTCGCGCAGGGTCCGCCAGGGCACCACCTTGACGAACTGGGACAGGTCCATGCCCTGGGCGAGGCCCTTGGTCGGCACGCCCACGTCGATGCTCCCAGGCGTCGACTTCTGGTCGTCGACACAGGCGGCAGGCAGCGTGTCGGAGTCGGTGTCGGTGTCGGTGTCGGCAGCGGTGCCGCTGTCCGCGCCGGAGTCGCCGGTGTCGCCTGCATCGGTGTCGTCGGTCGCCCCCCCCGCGTCGGTGTCGGTGGTCGTCCCGGTGCTGAAGGGCACCGGGAAGTTGTGGTCGACCAGCCACGCCGCGATGTCCTCCTTGAACCACGATCCTCCCGCCAGGAGCAGCAGCAGGATCGGCCCTCCGACCTTCGCCGCCTTCTTCACCCCCGCCCACAGGCCCTTGGGCAGGGCGATGGTGGGGGCCTTGGGGGCGGCCGGCGCCGGCGGAGCGGGAGGGGCGGGCGGCGCGGGCGCGGGCTGGCTCGGTGCCGACGCCGGTGCGGTCGAAGGCGCTCGCGGTGGGGCGGCCGCCGCGCTCGCCGAGTTCGACGGGGGCGTCGCGGGCGCCTCTACGGACACCGCCGCCGCCGGCCTGGCATCCACCTTCGTGGGAGGCGGCAGGTGCGGCAGTGGCGTCGCCTCGTCGACGAACACGTGCACTGCAAGG
>MDTC01056417.1_pt1 | contig 24862 bp, 11 predicted proteins | sample 811181 | NCBI WGS metagenome assembly MDTC01 (sample SAMN05326644, study PRJNA326480) | marine metagenome | isolation source: seawater | place: Pacific Ocean: North | collected 2011
GATTCACTGTTCGAACATTCTCTGTAGGTTGATTCACTGTTCGAACATTCTCTGTAGGTTGATTCACTGTTCGAACATTCTCTGTAGGTTGATTCACTGCTCGAACATTCTCTGTAGGTTGATTCATTTCTGGAACATTCGCTTCAGGTGGTGTTTCATTTCTTGGTTCGCTTTGAGTGATGGGTGGTACCTTTTTATCCTTTTTATTTGGATCATCTTTTTTATGACTACAAGCTGTTATGGATAAGATACCGATTAAAAGCAATGTTTTTTTCATGTTCTGTTTCATATTATCTCCTTATTGGTTGACAATTTTTATTTGATGATACGCATTGGTTTTTTAACCACTGCCCAAGATATTGAACCATTCGATCTGGTAATGCTGAACCTGTCATGGGCATACCTGGAACTTGATAGCCTAACCCATGCTTTTGTTCATATTTTTTGATCATTAGCCTTTCATACAATTGATAGCTGTTTGCGGTGGTCAGCCATTGATGAGTTGAGGCATCATCTCTCATATCAAAGAACTTTCCAGCTCGTCCATCTCCTGCGTGGCAATGCACGCACCCTCCATCACGCCAAAAATGTTTTTCAAAATAATCGGAGGCCTGCTTGTCAACAGGTGTGCTAGGAAGCGCTTCCCAAGATTGTTTGATCGTTTGCACACTTTTGTGCAATTTTTGACTTTGCTCTTTTCTTTTAGATTGAAAAAAAGCATATAAGTTATGACTATCTTGCTTAGAAATAGAAAACTTAGGCATAACTCTTGGGGTTTTATGAGTGACTTTGCCTTGCACGTAGAGATAAATCCATTGAGCAGAAAATGCACTGAGCCCTACCGCGTTATAACCTGATAAAGTACTGGTTTGATGACAAGCTGTACATATTTGTGAAAAGAGTTTTTTCCCTTGAGGCACCTGACCTTGCTGCTCTTCTCTGAGCTCTTTAGGTAAAGATTTTTTCGCAAAAAAATTAATTTTAGCCAGATCTTGTGCACTGATATTGGGGTAAGCCATCATTTTAGGAGCACGACAGCCTTCTGTATGACAAACTCCAGAAGGTTGTTTTAAAAAACGCAACAAAGAAGCTTGATTAAACCGAAGATGTTTGGAAGCTTCTATAGGGTTTTCTGGTGTATTCAAATAAGGTAAAGGGTGATCTTTCATCTCCATCAGCCTTTTTTTTGAAACGCCCACAGTGATGATGCGATCATCTTTTTTATGATGCTGTACACTTTTTGCAACATCATGAATTTCTTGATGGCAACCAAAACATTGTTCATCGGTCCAGTGTTTCAAACCGCTCGAATAGGTTTTTTGCTCTTTTGTTCGTTCACTGAAGTGACAGCCTTGACACTCTTCTATCGTGTAATGTAGCTCTAAATTTTTCTCAGAAGAAGTCTTGGGTGTACAACCTATAAAAATCAAGCAACCAGAAAGTAAAGTTACCATCTGGATGCTTTGAGTAAGAGATAAGAAAAAACGCATAACTGATCGTTAAATATCAACTTTCAGGTAAAAAAGTGTGCGGGTAGACTCAGGTGGCTTAGCTTCAACTGCATCTTGCGCATGCAAATACCAATATTTTTGTGGCTCATGATGCCCATCTTCTGCGGTACAAGATGGTATCAAATCAAGGTTTTCATAGAACTGCTCATGCAAGTCATACCATAATTTTTTACGTAAACTACGTTTCATTTTTTTAGGGCTTCTATTTAGAGCATGAGCATTTTGAAAATTCTCCATCAGAATGAAGGATTCAATTTTCCAGCCTTTTACTTCACCGTTTGACATGACAGGTGTCAGTGCTTTTTCATCTTTAAGGCGCTGTATTTCATCTTGCACGTCTTTAGGGATGTTGCTTGTTGTGCTGGATACCTCTTGTTCTTGGGGTTTGGCTTTAATATCAATCGTATAATGTGCTTGCATGGGCTTGCCATGTTTGATCACATCAATCAACTTTTGTTGTGTTGCTATATCTGTTGAGAGATATTCGACTTTCATCTTACATGAATAGGGAAAATCATAAGGATTTACAGATATCCAATAGTTTTCCATCGTTTCAAGCACTTCTCTTAATGTTTCAGATACTTGACAGTATTGAGTATCTGCAGGAAAAGGATAACCTAGAGCATCTGTACGTTTGACCTGATAATGTTCTTTAAATGCTCTCATTTTCTGCTCATTATCGGCGTAAGCTTCTGGTAACATCTCAATAACTACTCTTTTTCTTTGAGGTTTTGTGCTGGCTTCAATTGGTGTAGACTGAAACATATAGCTTCTGAAAAAGAAGTGACCCATTTGAAGATATTTTGTCGGCACAAAGACAATATCGCCATCGTCGATGACTCTAGAGTAATCAAGTGGGCTATCATCGGGTTCGGGCATGATCTGTGCACTGAGGCAACCAACAAAGCCTAAAGAGACTCCTAGTATCACTTTTTTTATATATTTCATATTGAAAAAATCCTATTTTTATTTTAAAGCGCTTTGCGAAGCTTACAGTGCTTCACAAAGCGAAAACGATGGAGTGAAAACTTAGTTTTCTATCTCTTTTTAAGGTCTATTTGAACTGTTTCTGTTATGTTGTTGTGGTGTTTGAGAAAGAGATGGAAACTCAGGGACACTAGAGAATGATTGTGCTCTCGTATTGCTCCATTGTTGATTTGAAAACTCATTCTGGTTTCGAGGTTCGTAATTAGGTTGACCATAGCCGCCTTGATTAGGGTTTATATATGGACGAAAGCCGCCTTGATTAGGGTTTATAAATGGACGAAAGCTGCCTTGATTAGGGTTTATATATGGACGAAAGCCGCCTTGATTAGGGTTTATATATGGACGAAAGCTGCCTTGATTAGGGTTTATATATGGACGAAAGCTGCCTTGATTAGGGTTTATAAATGGACCATAGTCGCTTTGATTATGGTTTATATGTGGACGATAGCCGCTTTGATTAGGGTTTATAAATGGACCATAGTCGCTTTGATTATGGTTTATATGTGGACGATAGTTGCTTTGATTATGGTTTGTATGTGGACGATAGTTGCTTTGATTATGGTTTGTATGTGGATCATAGACATCTTGACCATAATCACCTTGAATTTGATATGGGTTGGTCTGAGTGCTGTGACTTTCCTGTATAGGTTGCGATGGAATGGTATTGTTTGCAGTTGATGTATTAGCCTGTTTTAATCTTTCAAGTTCGATCTGCAGACTCAAAGTTGATTGTTGCCTTACGAATTCTTTCGCTTTCTCTTGTGCTTCGAATTCCTGCCTCTTTGCTTCGAAGTCTCGTGCTTCTTTCTGCCTCTTCGCCTCTTTCTCTTTCTCCTCTGCTTCCCATTTTTTTGCTGCGTCCTCCTCTTGCTTTCTTTTTCGGGCTTGTTTGATGATAGCCTGCTCACGTTTCTCTTGCGCTGTTAAATCAGCTTTCGAATAATCAAAGTTACAAGATTCTTCGCCATAGTTCCAACGTACAGGATATTCAAACCCTCCTTTAAGGCAGCTCATATTCAGTAAAGTTTTGACTTCTTTAGTCGCTTCATTACCTGGATTCCATCTTACATCAATCGTAGTGTTAATTTCTTTTTCAGAGTTCTCTTTGTTGTTTCTTTCTGTATAAATTGCGTACCAGCTTTCATCAGGCTTACCCAGTTGTGATACTTGAGTATTTTTATATGTTCTGATTTCTGTAAAAAGTCTCTCTAGCAAAGCTTCTTTTGACTTGTTTAATAAGTCTGTAAATCCAGCATCATGAATATCAAATTTTTTCTCATATGTACGGGTGGCAGGATTAAATACCTCAATGGTCACTTCTTCGTTATCAATCAAATTCGATGTGAAATTTCGAGTTGTTACATCTTTACAGCGACGATCATGTCGAGCCGTAAACTCAGATGTTTGTTCGAAAATACGCTGCCAATCAGCGGTAATACGTGCTTTTCGCGTTGCTCTGTTTGTTTGTACATCCCATTTTATTTCCATTCCAAATAAAGGTCTTGTTCCAACACCATTATTGATACTTGCTTTCAATTTTCCGACAAAATCACTGTCTATAGGTGTTTTTAATGTAAACGCATGCTTGCCTGAAGCAGACACTGCACTTTTCAGGCTACCCATAGCAAAAGACTCAATTAAGTTCACAGGAACAGATGTGTACTCTTGTGTAAGCGTTGCAACTGTATTTTTATCATTACTTTGATTTAAGAAATTTTTCTTACGAAAAATATTACAATTGTTGTATTTTAACAATCGACCATCAACTATATGCTCTTCTGGTTTACAAGTTAGTTCTGCCTCTCCTGTGTCCTCATTTATTTTAATATTCGAACCATCTGTAAAAAGATGTATCGAACCCCCAAGAACCGGAGCTGGTGCAATCTTAATACCTGACTCTGCCGCAATTTGTTGTAACCTGAGTAAATCGTCAGATTTACCACCGGTATCAAAGGCACCATTAATATTCATAAGATATTCATTTGGCTTAATAAATCGTTGCAAACCTGAGTGAGGCTTATGAATTAAAAAGCCAATATCTGGCGAAGAGTTTTGCCCCGAGCCTTTTTCAGAAATATAACCTTTCTTTGCTATATAATAAACCAAATCGGTATAAACACTATCTGTAAAAAGGGTATAATGACTCTGCATAAAAGCTGCATCAACAGGTTTTATATTGGTAAATAGCTGGATCGCTGATGTATCCAAATGGCTCATCGGTACAGACAAAGCTTGGAAAGACAATGCTATTAAACTTGAAAGTAATGTTTTTTTTAATATTTTTTTCATATCAGATCCTTATATTTTTAAATTTTTTGTGAAACGCTGTATCCATAAATGGAAAATTCTTGATATTTTTCACTAGGGCAAGGGTTGTTAGGCGCAGTAGGAGCAAGCCAAAGTCGATTGGTCTCTTTATCGATATAGACAGGATAAAAAGGGGCGATAAGAGATATGTACTTTCCAAGAACCCTTCGCTGGGAAAAATGCTTCAGCATTTTTGCTGAAATATGTCCACATCTTTTTGCCCAGTGCAGTCTACCTAATGCTTCGGTTTTATTGAGGTTTTCATGTGCTCTTGCCTGTTCAAAAAGAGATTTTGATGTATTTAGCTGAACAGTATCGACTTTTTTTTCTGTGTACTTCTTACAATAAGGCGATGAGACCCATGACATAATGGTGTTGTAACCACCTCTGACACATTCAATAGATAAAGGAATTTCATGCTCAACTTTTCTTGAATGCTGGGCTATATTCGAATCATCTCTTGGCTTGTATAGTGATAAATTCACTCTCACGGATGCGATAAAAAGCTTATTCCAACTTTGTCCTACAAAAGGATCGTCTTCAGGTAAAAACTGATTCATGAATCTATCGTAGCCAACCAGTTGGTCATAGATAGGCACAACACTTCCAGGAGCAAGCATTTGAAAACTAAAAAACTTGTCATCGATGGCTTTGGTCTTCATCTCGATATAGGTGTCGGATAAATTTCTTCGACCTTGATCATCAAGGGTATAGCAGACAGGGTAAGTAGACTTATTGTGGCGTATCGTTTCATCACATTGATAAGTGATGTGCTCATAATGCTTGCCTTCCATGTTGACATACCCTTGAATAATTTTGATCGGTGCCAAGTGTAAAGCATACCCAAGGTCCTCCGCTTCTTGCCGCAAGCTTTCTAAATTTTCTTTTGAACCACGTATGTCAAAGGCTCCTTTAAGCCATACATAGCTTTCTCTATTATGGCGAAATACACCTAAATCTAAGTTAGGTTGATTGGAAACTGCTGTATTTTCCGCTAAAGTACTCTCCTTTGCTGCATACCATAAAATGCTGTCTGATTCAGAATCAGCGTATAGATAAAACTTTTTTCTTAAGTCAAGACTAAAATCATGGCCGATATCCTGATGCTGGGGATCTAAAGGTAGGGCTGAAAGGCTATGACTTAAAGCACTCAAAATGAGAGAAGTTATATATATTTTTTTATTTTTCATGAGATATCCATTATTCATTTTTTTATTATTTTATCTTTTTTACTTGTTGTGTTAGTGATACAAGTGGTAGTACTCTAATTTTTGAATGGCATCGACATGACCTCTATGTGCAGCGTATGCAAGCCATGAAACACCATTGAGATGAAGATGACTCAGCTCATTTTGATACAGTAAACCGAGCTGGTAGATAGCATCTAAATGACCTTGCTGAGCCGCTGCATTGAACCATGCTCGAGCAAGCTCAATGTTAGTTTCAGTATATTTACCTCTTTTATACGAAAGCCCTAATTTATATTGTGCATGCATATGACCTTGTTGTGCTGCTTGAGTTAACCAATGCATAGCCTTTTGAGGGTCATAAGAGACATAGGTGCCTGACAAATGCCAAGTACCCAATATATATTGAGCTTGACGTTTTCCTTCTTCTGCTGAACTTTGATATAGAGATGCGGTATGGTTGGAGTGTGCATAATCAAGATAAGCATGACTTAAACTGATTTCAGATGCGGGAATAAATTGCTCTTGTGACGCAAGTCTTAAAGATGTAGCTGTCATTAAGTTCTTTGTGACACCATAGACACTGCGATATAAATGACTTAACTGATATAAGGCGATGGCATCGCCCTGTTTTGCTGCCATATCAAACCAATGTACAGCTTTATCAATATCCTTATATATAATGTCGCGTAAATATATTTTACCTAAACGAACTTGAGCCTGTACTTGACCCTGTTTTGCGGCGAGCTCATACCATTTGATCACTTCGGACATGTCGGCATGCTCTTCCTCTAAAATCTGACCTATCTGGTATTGACCGTCTATATCATGATGTTGGGCTGCTTGGAGGAAATAATGTTTTGATTCAGTTTTATTTGCCGTCATGCCTATGCCTTTTTGATATAAGTAACCTAAATGGCTTTCGGCTTGAGGGTAATTTTGAGCCGCTGCTTTTTTGAGCCAATATACACCTCGCTCCCAATATTTATCTTGAATATTGAGGCTGCCCCAATAATACTGCGCAGCTGCAAACCCAGCTTCTGCAGCTTGTTGGTATAGCTGCTCAGCTTGGTCTATATCAAGCTGGGCTACTTCCCCTTTCTCATAGAGTTGAGCTAATTCATATTGCGCTTTGGCATCTTTTTCGGCAGCTGTTTGATACCAGCGTAAAGCTTCTTGAGCATTGGGCTGTGTACCCCAGCCATAGTGATAATAGTGTGCTAATTCGAGTTCAGCTGGAGCATAATTGTAGTCATTGACGGCACTGTAAATAAAATTAAAAGCTTCGGTGTAGCGCTGGTTTTGAAAAAAGGTATGAGCTGCCGAAAGTTTTGCATATCCCTGATCTCTTTTATATGATTTAATCGCTAGACTATCATCAATGAGAGGATTAAATTGATGTTTAACTTCCCAGTCATCATGAAATGAATCACCGTCGGTATCCTCTAGCAAAGGATTGGTTTTATGAGTGAATTCAACTTGGTTGTTTAATGTATCTAAATCGTTATGCTCATGTCCTTGAGATTGGAGAGAACGAAAATACTTATATTCCCATGCATCATTAAGATCGTCAAAGTCTGTATTTAGATTTGCATTAATTTTTAAATTATCTAACAGGGTTCCTGCATGCATATAAGTATGATGATGACGCTTTTGGTAAGACCATTTAAGAGAAACCATCTGATCTTGTGGCAATGAATATTCATAATGTTGAAATGCTTGTTGATTTGCAACGACAAGTTGCTCTTCGCCATTAATATAAAATTTAACGTTATTATCTGGTACATCGAATAAAGCAAGATCGAACGAAACTGATCCGCCTTGACTCATAAACTGAATCACAATATCTGAAGATTGACCTACTTGAGTCGTAGGGCTTTTTAGGCTCAACCCCATGTGAGGATCGGCTTGCATTAAGAGCCAAGGTGCAGCCCCTGTGTACTGGAAAATATCGGGTATCTTTTGCGGATCATCGAAAGATATAAGTAAAGGATCATATTGATGATTAAATGTAAATGTATGTTCTAGTTCTTGATGGTTCCAGTTGATATCGGATCCGTCACCCATCATATTCCAAGAGCTTAAATGTTCATCACCTAATGCGTAAGATTTGTAACTGAACAAACAGGTTAACATGGTCACAATATACTTTTTTTTCACTTCCATACTCTCTTCTTTATTTTTATTAAATTTTTTATAGTATATTTAGTCATAAACTAAAAAATAATTTATATTGTTTTTTTAAATCTTAATTCGTAAACATATATTATTTTAGGTCTGCCCCATTATTCCTTAATTAAATGATAAGGATCGGGTTCATTTTCTGTTGAAGATTGTAAAATTTTTGTCCAATATGTGGCTTGTGTATTATCTGCGATTGAAGTAGGTCCATTTTTATAAATTTGTATTAGATTGTGTATTGAACCCTTGTTACCCTGTATAGCTGCTTGTTTATACCAATTTATTGCTTTGCTGTAATCATGAGGTACAGCTGAACTGATATGGTATAAAGATGCTAAATTAAATTGTGCATTCATAAAGCCTGCTTTTGCAGCTCGAGTGAGCCATTGAATATGAAGGTCTTGATTTTTATTCACGCCTAATCCATGAGCATATGTTATGCTCATATTAAACATAGCTCTCGGTAAACCAGCATCAGCTGCACGACGCGTATACTTAATTCCGATTTCTGTATTTTGTTTTGTAATATGTAATTGTCCCAAGTCACTCATGGCATCTAGGTGCCCTTGTTCCGCTGCTTTTTCATACCAGAATTGAGCTAAATTGAGATTTGAATTTGTGCCTTGGCCTTTATGGTACATGAGTCCAGTTCTATATTGAGACTCTGTTTTATTCTGTCCTGCTGCTTGCTTGAACCACTTAAGTGCTTCTGAGTCATTCGAAATGACGCCTGTACCTGTTAAGTACATCGTGGCTAATTTTTCTTGTGCAGTACTATAAAATTTATGGGCTGCGTTCGCGTAAAATAATGCTGCTGATTTATCATTTTGTGGTAACACTATACCGTATAAAAAAAAGTCACCTATGTAGCTCTCGTCGATAGGATGACCTTGTAGTGCCGATTTAGTCATCCAACTCACGCCACCAGAGATATCTCCTGATTCATATAAAAATTGACCGAGCTTTTGTTGGCTTGTTGCGTCACCATTATTAGCCATGATTTGAATATCAGAAAAGAACTTGTGTATATGATTCTTCATTTGATCATAATAAAATACACGTTTCGTTAGCCCTCTAGATCGCATATCACAAACAGACTGATCTCGAACTAAACCGTCTTGATCCAAAACAGGCATCATCTGATCAATGATCAGATTATAATAATCATCAATGTTTATCTGGCCTAAAGTAAGTGCTTTAGCTCGATTTAATTGGCATAGACTATTATTTTGCGAAAAATAAGTATGCACTTCCATCGTGGTGGGATTGAAAATCGGCAAGCTCATGGCTTTCGCAGTATCAGTCGAAGGATGCTCAAGCTCATGAAGAAGGTTTGTATGCCCAAAAGGAAGTAGTTTTATTTTAATATGATAACCACCGTGAAGATAATACGGTGCTACATCAACTTCCTTAGAAGGTATATATTCAACTTCTATTGAATCAAAAAGAACTCTCTGCTGATTGGTAAAACAATCTAAATTTGTACATGTACTTAAAATTGATGATTTATAGTTATTGGATTTTTTTCCAGCGATAAGTTGAAAAGGACTAAATGTATTAGAAGGATATACATCCTTATTGAACATTTGTGTTGGAATTGAAATGCCTAAGAGCTGAATGGTGTTATTGAACTCTACATCTTTCTCAAGCAATAGCATATCATAAGTTAAAGCGTAACCGAGTTCTTCATTTTCCGATAAGAATGACTTATTACTTGGTGAGAAGTAAATGACATCAATTAGTTTAGACTTGTCTGTTGTATAAGCTTTATTGAGCAAATATTGACTAAAAGAGATATCACTTTTATCGTATAAATTATCTAAATTATCTGAAATTAAAATAGTTACAAACAGCTTATGCACAAACCATCCTTGTTAATTTAACTTTTAAAAATGATACATATCAGAACAAATGAAGTCAAATTTTTTTAAAAAAATTACTTTTTTTTTATTTTTTTAACAAAATCCCTCAAGAGTTTTCAGAAAAAATAAATTAATCCTAGCTATCCTGTTTTTTTTATCACCATTGACAGGCATAATCAGTAGATGATATAAAATTTAAGGGTAAGTTAAATATACAATTAGTTATAAGGTTTAATTGTGATTTGAACTGTCTTATGAAACAATAAAGTATTGATTAATATGCTTTTTTAATCATAAATGAGGTAAAAGTGAAATATGTAAGCACAGAAAAAATAAAAGAAATTCATGGTGGTATGGTACCTCTAGTTAATTATGGAAGAGCATGGACTCAAAGAAATAAATCAGCGGAGAAAAGAGAGTACGCTAAAATGATAGCATGGTTTAAAAAAATTTTCAGTTAATAGAAAAGTCAAAGTGAGACTTTATGTCCTCGCTTTGTACTTCATATCATATTTGATGATATCTTTAGGTTCATAGGATTTACATTTATAGGGCGAATAATGATCTGATTCACAAATTCATTCTATAATAAAATTATCCTTTTCACTCTACTCATATTTCTTGTCATAAATCCGGCTTATATTTCTATCTATTCTTTGTAAAAAGTTTCAATGAGATCAAATCTTGCTCATGCTGTATCTTTTTTCAATACTCAAGTTTGATGAATAATTGATCTATATATTCTGCAACCTATTCGTGAAAAATTTAAATGATTAATTTTGAATATATGATGTAACACCTATTCCCAATATATCTAATGATAATAGCTATATGAATCTATCAAAAACTCATTTGTTAACATTTTTAATGCTTTGAAGTTTGAAACACAACACATAAGTTTAACAATAAAACAAATAACAGTATTTTTGTAGTTTTTTTGGTGTGTATGAAAAAAAGGTTAATTTTTATGATTTAAGTGTTATTATTGTTGAAAAAATTAAAAAAAAGGATTTAGTCTTCATGAAAAAAGTAAATTTTATTTTTTATCTATTTAGTACTTTATATTTGTCTATGGCTTTTTCTACCTACGGCCAATCCTATCAACACAGCACACAATTCAATGCTTTAAAACAAGCCGCAGAGCAAGGTACAAAAGCAGCTCAGTATCAGCTCGGTATGATTTATCGTAATGGATATGAAGATGTATCACCTCATTTAGCTCAGTCAGCTTATTGGTTAGAGAAAGCAGCAAAGCAAGGAGATATTGGAGCTCAAATCATCAGCGCAACGATTTATGAACAAGGTCAAGGTGTTCAGCCTAACGAACAAAAAACAGTACAATGGATCCATAAAGTAGCGCAGTATCCTATACATTCTACCAACACAAAGTGGAAAAAAAATATAGCCGATGCGCAGTATCAGCTAGGCTTACGCTATCTTCTAGGTAGAGGCTTACCAAAAAATGAATCATCAGCACTTACTTGGTTTGAGAAAGCAGCAAAAAATGGACATCCTGGAGCTGCATACCAAACTGCCCATGGATATAAAAAAAATACTCATCTTCGGTCCAATGCTCATCATCTGAGTTTCTCTTTTCTCATGCGCTCAGCTCACTTAGGCTATGCCAAGGCGCAAAATGAATTAGGTTTACACTTTGAGCAATCGCAAAGCTATCATGACGCTTTGTTATGGTATAAAAAAGCAGCAGAGTCTGATAATGTAGAAGGGAAATACAACTTAGGTCGAATATATTATGAAGGTAAAACAAGACAGAAAAATATACAACAAGCCCGTTATTGGTTACAGAAAGCAGCACACCAAGGGCATGCTTTAGCACAAACTTATTTAGGGAAGATTTTAGCTGAGCATGCTTCAAGCTGGGAAGATAAAAACCAGTCATTACAACTTTATCAGCAAGCAGCTAATCAAGGTCAGGCAGCAGCTCAATATCATTTAGGTTTGGCCTATTTAGAAGGTAGCTTGATACAGAAAAGTGATCAGCTTGCTTACAATTGGCTTGTGAAAGCCGCTGAAAAAAATCATGCCTTAGCTCTATATCAGCTAGCGATAATGTATGAGCAAGGTCTTCATGTTCCACAAAGTAATGTAAAAGCTTTTGAGTTTATGCATAAGGCTGCAAAATTAAATGCCTTCCCAGCTCAACGACATATAGCTTGGTGGTATGAAACAGGCAAAGGTGTCCAAAAAAACCTTAAACAAGCCTTTAATTCATACTTAAAACTAGCACAGAAGGGCCACCTTATGATGCAAGTAAAAGTAGCTGAAATGTATGAAGCTGGTCAAGGGACATATCCTAATTTAGTTCAAGCTGTACATTGGTATAAGAAAGCAGCAGAACAACACCATCTTATCTCTCAAAAGAAAATAGCTCAAGCTTATGAAACAGGCAAAGGCATAAACCAAAATAAGTCGCATGCTTTTTTTTGGTATGGCCAAGCTGCCCGCCTAGAAGATCCAGAAGCGCAATACGATTTAGCGAGGTTATATGAGCAAGGTATAGGCACAAAACGTAACATTAGCTTTGCGATTGATTGGTATCAAAGAGCAGAAATATTAGGTTATGCTCCAGCAAAAAAAGCGCTCGATTTGATTTACCAAGGTGTAAAGCGCAACACAGCGACAACACAAAACAAAAGTGTTTTATCGTGCCCGAAAGGATCTAAATTAAATCCTATTACCGAGCTTTGCTTTGATCCTAGTGAATCTCATCTTGGACGTGATGGTATTGTATATTTATGTAATCGTGATGATCCTGATCTCATCTTTGACCCTCATGATTTAACATGCCACAAACCTGTCTTCACAGATGTATCTTATCAATCATGTCCCAAAAACTATACCTTAAATAAACAAAGCCAATCATGTGAAAGAGCAACAAGCACATATAAACTAGCAGCCTGTCCAGCAGGATACCGACATGATGGACAAGGTGTATGTGAACCTTATTACGTGATTCGTGCTTTCGTGAAGGATCGGTTTACTTGGGAAGAAAAAATTGTACGTGGAAAAGATGCTCGATTTGACGGCACACAAGTGATCTGGGATGGTGATTTCATTAAACGAGGCCATTATAAATGCGGCAACCATCGTGATTGTGGATCTTTTGAACAAAATGGATATGTCTATAAAAAAAGTGGCTTAACCCATGCAGAAAGTCAATTGCGTGTAACAGGTTGGAAAAAATATAGAAGCTGCTTCTTTTGCGGTTCTAAGAAAAAGCCTATACAGTGGACGTATTATAATTCCTTTGATATACAAAGAAAAGCACAATTCAAAATCTATCGAACATGCCCTTATGGCTATACTCAAGATGGTTTGCAATGTACTAAAACCTACGCCAATTTTCCAGCTACTAAGTTTTGTCAACAAGGACAGTTCACTGCCGATGAGCGAAGCTGTGTGCAAGAACATATTGAAAGTGCTGATCCTTATTCAGAATCATCAGATATTAAAGTTTATCAAGGGCAGCAAGTAAAGCAGCTTGAAAATCAGCGCGTTGCACGTAAACTACAAGTTTCAAAGCCAAATGAGCAAGGCTTGGCTGTCATCAAAATAGATGATGCTGATGTGGATGGAGAGGTTATCGAGGTCAATAACTATCCTCAGGATAGCTCGACTAAGCCAGCATCGATTATTGTATTACATGTTCAAAGACCTATTGTGAATGCGCATTTCAAAATTCTTGGCGATGCTGCTGATGTCATTCTGATTCATGAAAATAAGCTTATTTGCGAAAAGTGTGATTTTGACCACACACCTCGAGTGGTACTCGCATCAGGTAAATTAATAGATAAGGACTCGAAGCTCACCATTCGTATCAACGAAGGTCAAGTCGAAGTCAAAGGTTCTGTACACACACCTGATACCGCACTATTGGATATCATCACGCAGCAACTTCAACTTACAAGCCATGCACATATTTCGACGAATTTTCATGGTTATCGTGTCGAGGAAAAAGATGATATCAAACGTCATCCACAAGGTGCGATGGAATTTGGCTCAGGAAAAATACAAATTCTATTAGGTCGATTTGATTATGACTACATCACATCATGGACAGATACTCTGCAAGTAACTCAAGCCTATAAAAGTTTGATTATGCAACCTGGATCTCGAATAGATGCTGGCTCCATTGTTATTCAATCTTTAGCTGAACAAGGTGACTTACATATTGATGGACTTATTTCGGCTCAGTCTGATGCATCCGTTTTAAATCATTATCAAGGCCAAGCCGTTATAGGTCGAGAGAATGTAAATATTCATACACTCGGCGCTTTAGTGCTCAATGGCTTTATCGAAGCTGGAGAACAAGTTGAACTCAATGCAAGCCATGCTATCGAGATTAATTTAGTCGCAGATAAAAAACGCCGTGGTGAGATTAAACGCTACTATCCCTATCACAATCATATTCTAGCCAAAGATATCTACATGGTGAGCCTCAACTCTATTATTAACCAAGGTAGTCTTGCTGCCAAAAACCTTCATACACTTTCAGCTAATTTGTACAATGAAGGTGTTTTAAAAGCAACAGGCTACATGACCTTACAAGCACGAAACGATGATTCTCGTATAGAGAATCGCTTTGGTGGTGTGATTTCTGCTGAGCGGTTAGGTTTGAAATCAGGGTTTTTAATCCGTAATGGTTCCAAGTTTAACTATCGTGATGAGCCATTAAGACGTCATCGCCGTTCACCTGGACCGATCATTGATGTTGGGACTTATTTCCGTTATCAAAATACGCAATATAGAGAGGAAGTTAAGCGATCGACCGCAAAAATCTATGCAGTGACCATGAAGGCCGAAGCACCTACATTTGAAAATGTAAACCCTTATCACTTGGAAAAGCTGAGACGAACGGGTCCAGAAAACCGTCTCTATTACAATGCTGACTTTGATAATACTGCGATTGTTGTACAGCAAAACGCACAATTTGCCTTAACTTCAAAATTTATAAATGGTTCTGCATTTTTAAAAATAGGTGGCAGCCTATTCATGAATGCACCTGAATTTTTTAATGAGCGTTATCGTATTCGTATTGAAACCGAGTGTGGTTATCGTGCAAGCCTCGAACATCAAAGATCAGTGGTCGGTACTTATACTCACAATGAATGTATTCAACAAGTCCTTAAAATCACAGATAGTGAACTCTATAAGTCAGGTTTTATTACAGAGTCAGAAGATATCAATACCATCAGCTCTCCTGCAGGACGCATCACGGTTGAGCAAGACTTCATATTAAAAAGCGATGCGATGAAAAACACGATGGGGTTTTTGGAAGTACAACGTGATTTTTCACTGAATGCGGATAAAGTCGATATTGAGACCTACACGCTGAATTACAACTCTACAGCCTTTGCATTGCAAAAACTTCAACCTATTTATCGTAGAGTATGGTTTGCAACCTTTAAAACAGGTGAGGCCTGTACAAAATCGTTCACCGAAGTTAGTAATGCACTAGGCGAAAAATACTGCTATCGCAAAGCAGGAACGACACACCAAGATAACCCTATGTTCAGCGCTTTAGTTGTAGGTCGAAAATTACATGCTGCTGGGCACCATGATTTTTCTATTAAAGTCTTAAATAGAACAGATGGTTATGGTCAACCACATCAATATAAAAAAGAAACATTAAATGAAGAAGCTAGAATCTTCCTCGATCAAGCAAAACTATAAACAAGGCAGGATTTTTTATTATGGAATATAAAAAAAGAAACATCCAAGAAGATAAGCCTTCATTGAGCCAACGTTTCTTATCAGGACTTTTAATTTTCACTATGGTAGGACACATGACTCTACCTGCCATGGCGAATGTACATCATGCTTATATGGATTCTATAAATCAATTGGGCGGGCATTTTGTTCGCTCTGACTTTTATGCTTCTGTTGATGTAGGCAAGAGCGCTTATTTTACCCATAGACAAGCTTCACCCTATCTCTATCAACTTAAATCTGAGCTACAACCTTATTGGAAAGCTATTGATTATGATACAGGATATTTCTATCAACAGATGAAAAGATTAGGCTTCACTGAATCTGTTTTAGGGAAAAGGTTCGGTGATCACTTTCTCGAAAGTGAGCTTATTCGGCGTCAAATGGTTTATTTATTGAACCGTACTTTTTTTGAAGGCTTTACTTCTGAGGTGGAGCAAAATAAAGCACTTTATGATAATGCTTTAGCTTATGCGCAAGAAAATGAATTGAATTTTGGTACTCCTTTATCTATCAACACACTCATTACAAAAAATATGATTTGGCCTGAAATTAAAGTGAATGCTGAAGGCCAATCTTATGTTGTACCTGTGTTATACCTCACTAAAGATACCTTATTACAGCAAAGGATAAAAGGATTAGAAGTCAGCGTCGGGGGCACTGCGATCATTAAAGATTATCAAAATATCACTTTTGAGAATGCAAAAATAAGAAGTATGGAAAAAATGCTGGTGAATGCCAAAAGCAATGTTTATGCCACGCGTTCTCAATTTGACGCTGAAGGTGATGTACTCTTTCAGGCTGGAGGGCAGATCTCTAATCTATCCAGTGAAATTAAAGGGCAGAACCTCATCTTTATTGCTCAGAAAATCCAACAGGGCACACTTCTTCTTGCTCAAAAAAGTGGTGGCTACTCTGAGTCAACGGATACGATAGCACGTATTCAAGCTCTGGGTGACTTAACGATTCATACTGCACAAGGCTTTATATTACAAGGTGGCTGGTTGGATGCACAACAAGACATCAAGTTAAACATAGGTGGTCAAGCTCAGCTCACCTCGTTGAAGATGTTACATCAATCACGCTACAAACATGGTTTCAGTAATGTATCCAATCACCTACTTTCTCAAGTGCATGCTGGAGGCAATTTTTTTATAGATGGAAAGTGGGGTGTGAAAATTGAAGGCACTGAAGTAGATGCTCAAAATATAACCTTAGAATCAGAGTTTGGCGTGGTGTTGATTGCATCGGTTCATGCCTGTGACGAAATGGAACATAAACAAGGATCCACAGAGTCTGAGTATCAGCAATGCGAACTTTTGCGTTCTCGCTTACGGGCTCAAGAGTCATTGAAAATTTTAGCTGAATCAGGCTTAGTGATTATTGGCAGTGAAATTTCTGCAACGCAAGGTAATGTAGAAATGCTTGCAGAAAAAGGAATTCAAATTATTAATGATAAACGCTTTGACTCTTTTCATTCAAAATACCGTTCAGGTGACGTGAAATCGGAAGATCTCGTACTCAGAGAAAAGGTCGTACAAGCACTTATTCAAGCTGGAAAAGATATTAAGGTAAAGTCTAATTCCGGTGATGTTTTAATTAAAAGCTCGCACTTTAATCCTGCGGGAACAACTCACTTGTCAGCGAAAAAACAAGTTATATTACAGGCTGATAAGGATGTTGAACAAGAGATGCATACCTTTGAGTCTCAAGGTTTTTTCGTTATGCAAAACGAAGGGCATGGTTTTAAGCATATTTCTGCTGTGTATAACCAATTTGGTGGCGCCGGTATTGAAATGCCTTCAGGCCAACAGGTTCTGATTGACTATGGTTGTAAAAACTCTCGTTATGTCAGCAATATAAAAGATATGAACCGAGAATTAAAACGTGATAGCTCCTGTTCTTCTGAACAAGTCATCAGTAAGCTTAGCTCTATGCCAGGTTATGAATGGATGGGAGAAGTTCCCAAGAAGTACCCTACACAATGGCATGAAGTTAAAGAGGTTATCGATGAATGGCATTACGATAAAAAACAGCTCTCGCCTCAATTTGCCGCTATTGTTGCTCTTGCAGTGACCATTGCTCTTACCATTGCAACAGGAGGTGTTGGAGCAGCAGCAGGAGGTTCAGCGGCAGGAGGTGCAGCAGCAGGAGGTGCAGCAGCAGGAGGTGCAGCGGCAGGAAGTGCAGCGGCAGGAAGTGCAGTAGCAGGAGGTGCAGCAGCAGGAGGTGCAGCAGCAGGTGTAGGTATATCAAAATCCATTGCGTTATCTATGGGGCTTACTGGTACAGCAGCTACAGCTACGGCAGGTGTCATTACAGCCATTGCTGTTAAAGCTTCACAAACTTTGCTTGCTGGCAATGATTTAGGTGAGACATTAGATGAACTCACTGACAGTGACTTCCTTGAATCTTTAGCCGTACAAGCGCTCACTGCTTCAGCATTAGAGGGCTTAACTAAAGCATTAGATGGCTTCTCTGAGATGACGGGTTTAGATGGGTTAGAAAAAATAACAGAGTTCTCTGATCTAGCCGATCTAAGTAAAGTAATGGATCAAATTACTTACATGGCGCTTGAATCAGGCGTTCGTGCTTCTCTTGATTTTGGTATTCATGGTTTATCTTCTGGTGATTGGGATAGTGATAGATGGCGTAATACCTTTAAAGTTTCAGCGATGACTTCATCTATAAATATGATCGGCGAGCTGGCTGCTAGTAGTATTCATGAGCAAGCTGCTGAATTTGTAAAGTCTGGAGAAAGCGATGCTTTGCTTAAAGCCATAACTCATGCAACTGTAGGCTGTGCTTTGGGTGCTGCCAAAACTGCTGTGGGCAATCACTTTACAAGTGATGATGCCAGTGTGGCAGGAGGCTGTGGTGCCGGTGCTACAGGAGCTGTGATAGGTGAATTTGTTAACGATTACTTGCTAAGCAGCGAAGCCAAAGATTCTGGTTTTCAATCGGTTGAAGAGGCTATGAATGATTCTGATTTTGTTCTTAAAGTAATAGAGATGGAAAAGCTCAACATCAATATAGGAAAACTAGGTGCAGCTGTCACCGCAGCTTTTGTGGGGCTTGATGCCCAAACTGCAGCGAATACTGCAGATAATGCTGCAAGAAACAATATGCGTTGGTCTGCTATCTCGGCTACTTTTGCTATACATGATCAGCATCAAGCAGGCAGAAAGGTTTCACCAGACAATATCATTATTGATAAAGTTAATAACTAAAAATACCTGCTTTATCGGTACAACTTCAGTGCATACCCAAGAGGGTTTGCACTCCATACAGTTAGTGCAGCTTGGAGCTCAAGTTTACGCTCCTGTTGCTTTGTAATAAACCTGTATAGCCGTTTCATGACTGAAGCGGCTTATTTCATAAGAAAATGAGGAGATACCACCCATCTTTATTTTTCACGCCCCATTTGATGAGCGGAAAAACACAAAATATAACATGAATTATAAAAAACAAAGAAGGAATACATCATGATAAAATTTATAAAAAGCATCCCGCTCAGTTGCCTCTTTTTATCCTGTGCTTTGCATGCTCATCCCTATAAGGAGTATTTATCGCTCGATGCATTACATCAAAATTTAGATCAGCTTTATGATGAAAACCAAATTTCATATCAGCAATACTTATTAAATAAAGCTTACGCAAAACAAAATGAAGATATGGTAACAGTGCAATACTTATCTAAAACTAGGCACCCAGATTCACTTCACTCAAACGAAGAAGATTATGCTGTCACATTTGATATTTTAATGATGGACAAAGATATTAATTTACCCACACACTTTGGATTCAAAAAAACAAACATACCTTTACACATTAAACAATTAGTGCTCAGCAATAAGTTGCTCGATCCTAGTATAGAATCGACCTTTTATTCGATTGATTCTGATGAGATTCATCAACAACTCATATCCGCAGACTGCCGTGATCGTATATGCACTGATAATAAAAATCAGCCTGTAACATTCAGCTCTTTCTCTATTCAGAAAATTCCAGAAGCGCAGTTTGATCAACCACCCTATATACTTAATGGTGGATACCACATCAAGTTACAATTATTACCTGGCTCTCATTTCAAATCTATGCATCTACAGGATGCCAAAGTACAGCAAGACACGCTGTCACTTTATGCTTTATTAAGAGGTGAACAGGTTCCTTTCATCTCTTTATCTAGTCACAGTCAAAGTACATGTCAGGCAAACCGTGCCAAGGCTTTATCCTATGGGCATATGAGTATTCAAGACTACTATGATTCTTTAATAAACCATCTAGAGCCTATTCTCAATGCGCAGCATGACATGGATGGATTACAACCATGCCAAGATCAAATGATTCCTCCCTATATCTTCTATGGTCCTAATAGTACTAAGCGGAGAATTAAAATATTGCAAGATACATTCTCTATGCACCGTGAGTTATGGGATAGTTACAAACAAAGACCATGGTCTATGGATCACCTTTTTTCACAGCGGTTCCTAATTATGTATACGCAGGTCTATGGCCATAAGGTAATTTATCCGCGAGGAGAATTTTTGTTTAAAAAGGCAGCAGAGCAAGGTCATGCAGATGCGCAATATGCGACAGGGTATATATTTTATAATGGCAATGGCGTGAGGCAAAACATGAGTACCGCCGCATTGTGGTTTGAAAAGGCAGCAGAGCAAGACCATGCAGGAGCACAATATCAGATAGCGTATATGTATATGCATGGCCATGGCGTGACGAAAAACCTGAGCACCGCCGTATTGTGGTTTGAAAAGGCAGCAGAGCAAGGTCATAAATATGCGCAATATTATCTAGGTTTTTTGTATAAACGAGGTATAGGCGTTACACAAAGCGACAGCATAGCTGCATTGTGGTATGAAAAAGCAGCAGAGCAAGGTCATCAAGATGCGCAATATCAGCTAGGGTTCATGTATGAGCGTGGCTTGGGTGTTACACAGAATGATGAAACAGCAGCATATTGGTTTAACAAAGCAAAAGAATAAAGACATATTGCATGTAACGATCTTTTAACTACACTCAGATTGTTTGATTGATTTGGAATACTCATATTCAACCAGGGTCTTTGACCTTGGTTTTTTTATTTCAAAATCAATTATCGTAAAGCTATAAATTATTCGAATAAAAAATATTTATAAAAACAAAAACGAAGAAAAATACGTCAATAAATATATTTATGTTAATTTTTTTTCATATTGTTAAGGATAACATCCTTAACGACTTATAGTTAAAAATTTTAATTGCAACAACCTATTAAAATAAGGTGTTTTATACCTTGTAACGTAACAAATGTAATAGTGAGCATGCATCCTTATCTATGAGATAAAAGTTTTATAAAATAAATAAATATTTGTAGGTCAAAGTTAAAATTAAATTTGTGGAGAGCAGCATGAAAGTAGACCCTAATCTTTTCAGAAAACAGTTAAAATGGGGGGGTATTACTTTAATCTTCTATGTAGATTCTTGTATAGAACATAATATTGCATCAAAGCATAAAAACAAGATATCCAGATTCACTTCACTCCAATGAAGAAAACTATGATGCATATTTGATATTTTCCGCTCTGAATTATACCGAAGCACAAACTAGATAATATTCATACGAACCTAGAATATTAAGACGCTTAACTTAACAAAGTTGCATCAAAAAAAGACAAATAAAAAAACAAAAATCAAAAAAACAAACAAAAAAGTTTACTTTTAAAAGGGTTTTTTATATATTTTAACACTTATAAATCTAAAGCACATAGATAAAATATTTATTTTTAAATAATAATATTAATAAAGGAATTAAAAAAGATGGACTATAAAAAAGCGACATTCACTTGTCTAATACTTTCCTCCTTATCTGCACCCACTTCAGCTGCATTCAATACCTATCCAGGCTTATGGTCTTATGAGGCTGCTATAGAGCGTGTAGAGTGGGCATATCAATGTGGTTACTTAGGTTATTCCAATGATGAGTCTTCTATAAAAAAGAAACATGATCTTTTGTTTGATGATTATGATCAACTTAAGCCCCACCCTCTCTACCCTATTTTCACCCGAAACGGTCTAGATTTTTTTGCACCCGTAGATAGGAATGAAGATTGTCACACTGATGATAATGTGAAGATTATAGGATATCAAGAATTTGCTTTTAAAGCTTCATCTTGCTCGCAACAAAGGTATTTAGCATTTTATGGAAATAGCATAACAGAAGATAAGTATCTTGATCATCGAGATATGGAAACAGGACCTATTGATGTACAAGGCAGATCTTTTACGACTTGTCCGTCATTATATAAATATGAATCTTCATTTTATAACGGTGAAAATGATCAAGAAGCCTTTTCTCAAATACAGTCTCTTGCACATCAAGATATTGCAGTCGCACAGCATCACATGGGCTGGTTTTATTTGCATGGTAAGCATGTCGAAAAAAGCTATGAAATGGCCAAAGATTGGTATAGTAAATCAGCAGAACAAGATAATATGTGGGCACAAAGTGCTCTAGGAAATTTATATTTTCGAGGTCAGGGCGTGCCACAGAACTATAGCAAGGCTTTACTTTGGTATGAAAAATCGGCAAATCAAGGTTATGCAAGTGCACAAGTCAATTTAGCTAGTTTATACCGAGAAGGCCTTGGTGTCGAACAAAACTACAGTGTGGCTGCATTATGGTACGAAAAAGCCGCCACTCAAGGTCATGCAGCAGCACAAAATGATTTAGCTACTTTGTATCAAGAAGGTCTAGGGGTTCCACAAAGTGATAGCGTAGCAGCGTTGTGGGTTGAAAAAGCTGCAGACCAAGGTAATGTAAGTGCGCAATACAATATCGGTTTATTGTATCAAATAGGTCAAGGCGTACCGAAGAGCTATAGTAAGGCTGCATCGTGGTACGAAAAAGCAGCAAGTCAAAATAATGTGACTGAACTAGATAGGAAAAGTCATGTCCTTGCACAATTTAAGCTAGGAGAATTATATCGCACGGGTCAAGGCGTACCGCAGAGCTATAGTAAAGCTGCATTGTGGTATGAAAAAGCAGCAAATAATAATGATGCAAGGGCACAAGCTAGTATTGGTGCTTTATATAGTAGAGGCCTAGGCGTCCCATTTAGTATAAAAAATGCTTTATTTTGGTTAAGAAAATCAGCCGCTCAAGATGATAATGTTGCACAATTTACTCTGGGTACACTTTACTTTTATGGACGATTTGTACCGAAGAACTATAACACATCATTCTTTTGGTATGAAAAAGCAGCAAATCAAGGTGATGCAAGTGCACAATTTAATTTAGGATATTTGTATGCTCAAGGAATCGGTGTCTCACAAAATAAGAATACAGCAATATTGTGGTATAAAAAAGCAGCAAATCAAGGTGTTGAATTAGCAAAACAACGCAAACGAGAATTAAAAAATTCTTAAGAAAAGCACAAAGATAATATCAAGCACACATAGCATGGCTAATGAAAATTTAAAGATATAAAACTTAAAGCTGTAGAACACCCTATATAAGAATAAAATTTATTTAGGTATAGGGGGTTCGTATAAAGTGTGTTTTTTTTGCACAAAATGCACTGAATTGTTTAATCACTTACCTGTTCTTTTTTCGTTCATTCATGTCTCGATCGTTTGTAGCATACAAATAAAAGACGGTATATATACAAAATAAAAATAAGGAACTTAATCCCTATGCATTGCAAAAAAGCAATATTAGCTTCTGTAATACTTACCCTATTATCCACATCTACTTCGGCTGCAATCAGAGCTTATTCAAGCTTGTGGTCTTATGAGTCTGTTGTGGAACGTATAGAGTGGGCATATCAATGCGGTTATTTGGGTGATATTACTCTGGAATCTCCTAGAAAGAAAAAATATGAACTTTTATTTGACGGATATGATCAACTGCAACCTTATCCTTTTTATCCTGTTTTTAGCCGAAACGGCCAAGAATTTTTTGCTCCCGTAGAAAGAGATGAGAGCTGTCATATAGGTGATAATGTAGAGCTTATAGGGTATCAGCAATTTATTTTCAAAGCACCACTTTGCTCACAACAAAGATATTTAGCATTTCATAGCAATGGGATAACAAAAAATAACTATATTGATAGTCTCGATATGGAAATGGCACCTATTGATGTACAAGGCACATCTTTTACAACGTGTCCGTCATTATATAAACATGAATCTTCATTTTATAACGGTGAAAATGATCAAGAAGCCTTTTCTCAAATACAGTCTCTTGCAAAACAAGGTGTTGCCGTAGCGCAGGGTCAACTCGGATGGTTTTATTTTTATGGTAAGCATGTCGAGCAGAGCTATGAAATGGCCAGAAATTGGTATAAAAAATCTGCTGATCAAGGTCATGCAGAGGCAAAAATGGCTCTAGGAAATTTATATTATAAGGGACTAGGTTTTGAGAAAAATGATAAAACTGCTGCATTATGGTACGAAAAGGCAGCTCGTGACGGCTATGCTAAGGCGCAAAGTGCTCTAGGAACTTTATACTATACAGGCGAAGGTGTCCCACGTAACGATGACAAAGCTGTATTTTGGTGGACAAAGTCAGCAAATCAAGGTCATCAAATTTCACAGTACAATCTAGGAATTTTTTATTACAAAAATCAAAACTCACCTCAGAACTACAGCAAAGCGATATCTTGGCTTAAGAAAGCGTCGCATCAAGGCTATGAGGCTGCTCAGTATAATCTAGGGTTTTTATACGCACAGGGTAAAGGCATCGAGCAGGATTATAGTAAAGCTATATTTTGGTATACAAAAGCAGCAAACAAAGGCTTTCAACTTGCACAATATAATCTTGCAAGTTTGTATCTAGAAGGTCACGGCGTTCCGCAGAGCTACAGCAAAGCTGCATTTTGGTATACAAAAGCAGCAACTAAAGATGACGATGAAAAAGCAGCAAATCAAGTCAATATCAGTGCACAACATAATCTAGGAGAATTATATGAAAAAGGGTTAGGGGTTTCACAAAATTACAGTACTGCTGTATTTTGGTATACAAAATCAGCAATACAAGGTTATTCATATTCTCAAAATAATCTAGGAGATTTATATAAAAAAGGTCAAGGTGTCCCGC